>Ga0222673_1000075_pt1 | contig 62246 bp, 115 predicted proteins | sample AntAcemetagen801_FD_179845 | JGI IMG/M metagenome (GOLD analysis project Ga0222673, IMG submission 179845) | Saline water microbial communities from Ace Lake, Antarctica - #801 | ecosystem: Environmental > Aquatic > Non-marine Saline and Alkaline > Saline | place: Antarctica: Ace Lake...
GTTGCATTTTCGACAGTGCGATTTGCAACGACAAGAATGTCGTTTGAGCCAGCGATTGTTTCTGTAACAACGCCTCGTGAATCAATTGTAGTTTTAATAGCCATTTTTTCCTAACCTTTTTTTGGGTCCCTATTAAATATAAATCAACCCTACCTTTTCTGAAAAAGTGTTCAAATAAATGATAAAGTTTTCACTGCCAGCGCCAGACTTTTGTTGACCTGCTTGCTTTTATGGGCTTTATGTTGTTTGGTTTCACCAAAATGGACTGTGACAGTCAACAAAACTAAAGATTCAATGGTGCCCCACACCACTGTACAACCTGTACAACTTCATTCACCCTGAGCTTCAACCCGTTACCTGATATTCCTATGAGCAATTTAATACACCTTCATCTCGGCAATAACTTGGACATCCTCAGTTCTTTTGAGGATAATTCCTTCCCCCTTATTTACCTTGACCCTCCTTACGGTTGCGGTAAATCCTTCAAAAGCCATAACGGGTCCTTCAATGATAAGCTTAAAGGAAAGGCTTTCCTTGACTGGCTGAAGCCTAGAATTGTGGAAGCAAAACGACTCTTGACCAAAGAGGGTTCATTTTTCATCCATTTGGACTGGCACGAGATTCACTATGTAAAGGTCATGTGTGATGAAATCTTTGGCAGAGCTAGTTTCATGAATGAAATTATTTGGGCCTATGATTATGGGGGTCGTTCCAAATCAAAATGGTCATCGAAACATGACACCATTCTTTGGTATGTAATTGACCCAAAAAGGTATACTTACAACTATGATGCGATTGATCGCATCCCTTATATGGCCCCTGGGCTTGTAGGACCCGAGAAGGCAAAAATAGGCAAAACGCCAACTGATGTTTGGTGGAATACAATTGTGCCTACGAACGGAAAAGAACGAACGGGATACCCAACGCAGAAGCCGCTGGCAATCATTGAGAGAATCGTGAAAGTACATTCCAACCCAGGTGATGAATTATTAGATTTTTTTGCTGGGTCTGGGACCACAGGAGAAGCTGCGGCAAAACATGGACGAAGAGCTACCCTCGTTGACTCAAATAGTGAAGCAATCAAGGTGATGAAACGTCGCTTAAAAAAATATGGTGTTGTACAGATACAAAATTCTGATAAATGATCCGTTATTAGAGGTTTGTCAGGCGACGAGTTTGAGTACTGCTTCTTTTTATAAGAAGTGTACGTCAAGTCATGCACAAACACATTATTTATCTAAAGGGTGGGCCAGACGGAACCACCTTTGGATTGAAGAATAAAAACATTTCCAGGAAACACAAATTTTCCAACCAAATAGGTTTGGAGATTCGACAAGCTCAAATAGCAGCAGAAGACGAGAGTTACGAGCAGGTCGTTAAAATAACGGCAGAAAGAAACATTGTTTCTTTCCGCACACCTCAAAGAGAAACAGTATGACAGATAATATCGACCTCCCCAATGAGGGAACAGGTGCTCGATGGGCAAATCCGCTTCCAGGATGTTTTTGGTCCTTGTCAATTGGCAAGTATCACCAATCAGGTTTTGGAGCGAAGCGCAAATATGGTTTTCACACGGGAATTGATTTAAGTTGTGAACATAATCAACCTCTCGGTACCGTGGAAGATGGAATCGTAATTGCAATCCGAGATTTTACAAATAATAAGAAGAAGCAAAAACCCGCACCCTGGCTCAATAGAACCAGGGTGATTCTAATTGAGGGTGAAACGGGTGTGGTAGCCTATTGCAATGTGAGGGAACGGCCAGGCCTGAGAGTTGGTGACCTTGTAGACGCAGGTGAAATCATTGGTAACGTAGTTCGCCTCAATAAGAAAAAGCGGCGAAAAGATAAGTGCATGCTCCATATAGAACTGTATACCAAGGAAACGAAACGCCGAGTTAGTTGGAGCAACAGTTACCCAAAACCTCCCCAGCTTTTAGACCCGACAGACCACCTTGTTGACATTATTTCACAAACGCATGTCACCAGGCGACGGATGCACAAACCCTCTTTATAAACCCCTAAATCTTTGGTACCTTTTCTGTGGAGACGTATCGAGATGAACAAAAAAGAAATCCACATTATTGGCGGCGGAACAGTATTTCATGTTAGGCCTCACTTGGCACTCAGTGCCCCAGCCTACGGAGCAACCGCTCGAAAGATCTCTGAACTACTTTCGGATAGCCACCACGAGGTTCTAGGCGATTCGGTTCACCTTCACCTGACTAAGATGGCCCAGTCCAGTTCGAGGCTTGAGACAAACGAAGACATTGCTAGACTGGTTGACAGGCTTATAGCTGATCCTAAGCCCAAGATCATCTTCATGAATGCAGCTTTGTGCGATTACCAGGGCCAAATTGTTGGCGCTTGTGACGTATTGACACCAGCTGGCAAAGATCAGCCGAGACTAAAGACCTCAGAGGGTAAGCAGACTATGACGCTTTGGCCTGCTGACAAGGTCCTTGGGCGTATTCGTAAGCACCGCAAGGATATTTTCCTTGTTGCCTTCAAGACAACAGCTGGAGTAACACCCGACGAGCAATTCAAGGCTGGCATGGGGCTTCTGAAGAAGAATTCCTGCAACCTTGTCCTAGCGAACGATGTCCAGACACGCAACAACATGATTCTGACACCTGAGTTGGCTTCTTACGGCAATACCACAAATCGGCATGATGTATTAAAGGAGCTGGTCGACATGGCCTTGGCACGTAGCAGCAATGAATTTGTACGTACCAAGGTGCTCGGTAACGAACCTGTAAGCTGGTCTAAGGCTCCAAAGGCCCTGAGAGACGTAGTAGAACATTGTGTGGCACAGGGCGCTTATAAGGCTTTCAATGACACTACTGTGGGCCACTTTGGTCACATGTCCAAAGACCCAATTTGGGGCAACTACCTCGATGTCTTCCTTTCTAGTCGCAGGAAGCAGAATTACAACAAACCTGGGGGACTAGATCTTGCGCAAGTCTACTTTTTGGAAGATGGAGCCGTCCAATCGCAGGGCGGAAAGCCGTCAGCTGGTGTTAGAAGCCAGTTCGAACTTTTGAAGTCACACAACGAATTTGATTGTGTGATTCACTTCCACTGCCCGAAGAAATCAGAAAGCAAGGTGCCTGTACGGCCGCAGAGGAATTTTGAATGCGGTTCACTCAATTGTGGGCGTAATACCACAAAGGGCGTTCAGTTGTTTGCTGATGACCAGATTGGTGCAGTCATGCTGGACAAACACGGTCCCAACATATTGTTCAAGTCCGACGGCGACGTTCAAGAAGTGATTAGGTTTATCGAAGAAAACTTTGAGCTGAGCGAACAATCACGCTAGGGCTCGTATGTTCCATTTAGTTTCTGGATAGAGGTCAGGATGTCTTCACCATTGACTCCATCGCCAATCGACGTCCAGCCTGGAACTGGTTTTCTGGAAAACATCTCAAGTTTGTCGTAGGGAGGCTTGAAAGTAGCCTCAATGTGCTCACGAAAGACCTCAGGTTTGGCTGAATGTTTGCCTCTTGGAGCAAGAATGACCTGTGGGGTGTTGAATTTTTGCAGAGGGATTGGTCGTCCAGCTTTTCTGGTCGTTCCCAGTAGGACAAATTCAGTAGTTGGCTTTGTGAAGGTCGGTGGAACACCTTGACCGTTGATGATTTTACCATCTTTCCTAGTTTTAACCCAGACAAACGCCACACCCCTGTAGCGCAGCCCCCACTCCTCTAGAGTTTGAATTGCGAAATTTAGGCGAGGTCCCGTTGCCCACATAAGAACAGCACCAGGCCGTTTGAGAAGTGATTTCACGGGCAGAGCATTAATTTCCTCTTGAGACATTAGATTGTAGTGCTTACTGGCATGGTTAGTACCTGTGGCATCCGAATGATATTTCCAAGGCGGATCACAGTATATTAGATCAAATTTTGTCAAGTTTCTATACTCTTTCACAGGGAGCTTAAGATGAGTTTGTCGAAATGGAAATTGGATTAGTGTTTTACTTCACAACCGCTAGCCTCTTGTCATAAAGAGCCCTTTGGACTGTTTGAACCAGAGGACATATTTAGAAATGTGGAACCAAGACTTGTTGCGGGTGATGAGCAAATTCATGAATTTGCGAGAGAGGTCTGGACGATAGACGATCCTATTATTTGTATCTGGAAGACAGAAAAAAGTCCTGACCTCTTAGATGAAGACCTTGATGGCAAATTCGTGTCCATAGACCTTGTCAATTTTTACAGTAAAGAACATTTCCATTCTCTGTTCTTTCCATTCGGATTTCAGCTCGGCGTCTACAATTTAGTTCTTGCAGGGATCAAAGATGATAATTCCGAAGTGATCCACGTGCCGATGAATGGAATGCTAAAAGGTTGGCTTCTCGGGACAGACATGAAAGAGCTTATGATTAATCTCGACTTGGAAATTTAGCCAATACTCTCTGCCTTAGCTCCACTAAACTAGTGACATGAACACTAGAGACCCACAGTACAAGCCAACACTCGGTATAATTGGATACGGTATTGTTGGGCAAGCCGTCGCATACGGTTTCAGTAATCATCAGATTGTATATTACGACAAGTACAAGTCGAGTAAGACTCTGGAAGAGGTAGTCGAAGCCTCAGAAATTGTTTTTGTGTGTCTCCCGACACCCTTCAAGGGAAAGAGGATTGACCTTGATATCGTCGAAGAGTCTGTAGCAAACATCACCAAGTATACCGATGGCACAAACAAACTACTTGTGATAAAATCTACGATCACACCAGGGACCACACGACGTCTCGCTGCACAATACCCAAAAACTAGATTTGCGTTCAATCCAGAGTTCCTTACAGAAGCTAACTACCTGGAGGATTTTGCAAATGCAGATCGACATGTTGTTGGCACGGATGACAATAAAACCAGTTTGACACTTTCATCGCTCTACAAGAATCAATGGCCCCATATTCCAGTCATTCAAACAGACCCAACCACAGCTGAGTTAGGCAAATATGCAGCAAATTGCCTGCTGGCCAGCAAGGTCATGTTTGCAAACGAAATGAATGAACTTTGTGAATCACTTGGGATCGAGTGGTCCGAAACAAGAAAAATTATCGTTGCAGATGATCGAGTTGGTCCAAGTCATTTGGACGTAAGTTCCACCAGAGGCTTCGGTGGGAAATGCTTCCCAAAAGACATGATTGCTCTCTTGGGCCTGTATGAAGAACTGGGAGTAGATAGTTCTATGCTTACTGCGGTTTGGGAAAAGAATCTCCGAATACGCAAAGTCCGTGACTGGGAAGACATCCCATTTGTTAAAACAGACACTGAGGAAATTTAACAAGGTGGTCCTAGTTATCCATTTAGAGGCCAAAAATGAAGATACCCCAAATACTGAGTGCAGTCTTAGCACTCCTCTTGGTCGGCTGTTTTGCCGACGGTAGTGTAATCACTCAAGATACCCTTGAAATAGAAGGGACAAGACCGCTAATTGTTCTACTGGCTGAATACCCATCCGATGTGGCTGAAACATCGTTACAGCCTGGCTATGCATACAATGACCTTTTTGTTAGCGGGCCCAGGGCCAACGTTCAGGATTACTTCACACATAATTCGTACGGGAGGTTCACAATCTCTTTCCAGGGTGTCTGGGGGCCATACCAGGTCACCAATACCGAAACTATTTCTACAGTGTTCGCAGATGTAATTTTAGAACACGTAGCTGCTGGTAATTCCCTAGGAAGATATGACACAAATGGCGACGGGACTCTGACCTCAGATGAGCTAATGATAGTAGTTATTGGTAATGGGGGACCCTGGGGTGGTGCTGTTCGAGGCGTGTCGGTCGACACACCAGGAGGGCTAGAAGTCCGTTCTGAAGCTGTGATCGTTGGATCACAGGCGACCTTAGCAACTATCATTCATGAATCACTACACTTGTTAGGCACGTATGATATTTATGGTTCGGATTGTAACAGCGCCGATCTATCCGTTATGAGCTGCACAGTACATGACAGCCCTGGTGATTTTTCCGTCTGGCTTGATCCTTGGCACCGAATGCAATTAGGTTGGGTTGAACCACGATTTGTTGAGATTGATCCATCAACCTCATTGTATGAATGCTTTGATTTACACGCCCCGCAATATCGAGGCAGAGCAATTAGAGACGAACAAAGGCCTCTCTTGCTCTATAATCCTGTGAGGGATCCCGACGAATACTTGATGGTAGAATTTAGAACTCCGTATTTTGAGGAACCTGGGTACAACTCATATGAGCATGCGGTTCCCGACCAAGGCGTTGTAATCTGGTCGATTCGTCTACAAAACGGGTCAGAGCCCTTTCAAGTCCCATCAGTGTTCGTTGAAAACAAGACTGATCTCACAATTTGGACGTTTGGCAGCAATGAGTTAGTGTCATATTTCGCACCATTTCCCATCGAAGAATGGGCCACAAAACCAGGTTTGTCTTTTAGGAGAGTTAACCCTCGGGCGGGAACCATTTGGCAGTCTGGAGCCGTCGACACTGAATGGCAGGATGGCACGCAAACAGGAGCCCAGATTTTCATCGGTGAACTCTCATTTTCAGGCAACAGTGTAGAAGTTTGTGTGGCACAAGAAGGAGATCCTTACGTACTTGATGGAGGCAGATAGTGAGCATTTTAGAAGATAAACTTGGTGAGTTGACCACAAATAAAGCCGTCTTTGGTTTCAACATCTTCAACAAGGACGGTGAGTTTACAATTGAAGTCCACTTGAGAGGCAGGGAAGATTGGCCGACTTTCCATAAAATTGAAATCGGGCCCAAGTCAAACCTTCACCAGGTTGTGGACGAAGCAATAGAAGTTCTAAGAGAGCACCTCTCAGATTGCTCGCTCTGTTGATGGCTAAGATTACTTCAACAGCTACAAAAATTGCACGACTGCCTAAGGCCAGTACAGGCAAAAATTTAGTCAAAAAAAAGACAGCTATTAAAAAGATCATAGCAGGTCAAAAGCGCAAAAAAATACGAGCACTGAGAGTATTTGTCAGGGCGAAAAAACGAAAGCGTTCCAAGGGGCTTTTTGGTTTCAGGTGGGCCAGGCCATCCAGTACACTTATCGTTGATTACCTTGAATATAATGGTAGGTTGACAAAAGTCGATAGTTTTACCAAGCTGCGCCCTGGGGCTCTTGTGAAGGTCATGTACGGCATTGATGCTCGCTCAGCGAGGCCGAGGTCGAGAGATGGGGTCAAGAGTTATAAATACCTGATGAAGATTCTTGTTGACCTGCCCCAGGGAACACATCTGATGTTCATGGAAAGACACCCAAAGTTTCCCGAGTGGTACAAGTTCCTTGTTTTTGGAGGCCGAACGGTCTGGGTTGATATCTCTGATTATGTTGACTTTCTTTCTATAATGAGAAAGCCTAAGGCAGAGAAAAAAAAGCTGCGATAAGTTATCTGTTCCTTGTTGTTGGTGAATTGTAGAACCATTTCTAGTTTCGAGAAATTGAAAGACGAAACTCATATACTTACTCATATGCTAATAGAACTCACAGAAAATGCAATCAACAAGGTAAAAGAAGTTGCCCTTTCCGAAAAAATCGCTCCAATTATTCGAGCAGGGATAAAGGGAGGTGGTTGTGCGGGTTATTCTTACGATCTCCACTACGAAGAAGAAGAACACATTACTGACACGGACCAAGTGGTTGAATTTAATGAAGTTAAAGTAGTAGTTGACATGATGTCGCTGACTTATATTGAAGGTACAACAATCGATTACATCGAAGGGCTTATGGGAGCGGGCTTCAAGTTTATCAACCCATCGGCATCGAATACCTGCGGATGTGGTTCGTCGTTTAGCTAAGAATCCAAATTTCCATAAACGAATTAGAAGTTACTCGTTCGGAGGCGCCTTCCATCCTAATTTGCAAGGAGGCTATTGTTGCTGGGGCTAATGGGTAGTAGGCCCCGATGCTTTCAACAACAGTTGGTGCAACAGTGGGGCCTGACTGCCCAACAAACCCACCCTTGTACCTTATGGAGTGAATGGCGTTAGTGCTTATTTGAGCGAACGTCAATTCCCCGAACAAACGCCTGGCACTTGTCAGTAGACCAGTTCCCGTGGCTGTGCCTGTTAGGGAAAATTGATTTACGCTGGTTGCAGACTGGTTGGTGGTACCTCTTCTTACGGTCCAGGCATATCTCGCTGTAGCATCACCGTTAATTCTTAAGATGATCCTAGAGTTGGCACTGCCAGAAGGGTTGGTGTTGACTCGAACCAACAAAGTTTTAGCAGTTGCTAGACGTGAATCACTGAATGTCAAAAAACCACTCCCATCTGGTGTCACCAATGCAATTCTCTTCATGGACAGCGCAGGTGTCAGCCAGTTTGGTGCCGCAGCACCTTTGCCATGAAGGAAAGAGCCCGACACACCTGCGGCCAATGGCTGCCATTTGGTGCCGTTGTAGTATTGAATATTGCCCACTAACGCCGAGCCAGAAATTAATCGTGGGTCAATGTCAGTGACAAAGCGATTGGCGGTGTCGACAGAACCAGAAGTCCCCACAATAGCATTCTTCTCATTTTGTGTCAGAAGTCGGCCTCGTTCAATCGTGGTTATAACCTGGCCAGAACCCTCGTCTGTTATTGCGTCCAAGATTGCTTTATTGGAATGCGTATGCCGTGACACGGTATTTGCAGCAACATCAACGTTTCCAGTCACACGATTCTCGGTGTAGTAGAGATTAGAAATACCTTCATTGATGTTGTCTGTGTCGAGAACAACCACACCTTGGTTGCTGTTTACTGAAATAACCAAATCCGTCCTGGTGACCTGGGCCCAGGAACCCGAGGCAAAAATAGCAGAATCCCCAACACTCCAACTAGAAATTCCATCTAGGTTAATGGTTCCTGAGACGGTCACAATGTAATAATCACCCTCAGCTCCCACGCCTGAAACGAGGGCGAAATCACTCACGTGACGCCCATGTATGTATATTTCCAGACCAAATTTGCAGCGGGCGTAAACGAATCTCATGCCACCTTTCGTTTCAAGCGCAAAGGCACAAGTTGGATCGAAGACCACAAGGTTCACCTCTATCTGGTGCCCGCTTCAAAGTGAGTAAACGCACACGTGTTGATTATAGGGTTTACAACCACAAGGGTTAGTGTTAGATTGACACTAGAGACAATTGAATGTTGAAGCAGCATTCCAGGAGACAAAATGAAAATCCTACCAAATAGAAGATACCACAAAACTCCGAGACCCCTTAGGAGTATCCTGCTGACAGCATGAAAAAGTGTTCTAAATGTAGGAATGAAAAGCCAGCTGAACAGTTTGGTAAAAACAAATCTGCAAAAGACGGTAGGCAGTTTTGGTGTAAGTGTTGTCGAAAAAAACGATACGAGCAGAATCGATCAAGCATTCTTGCAGAAGCACATGAACGTCGATGGCCCAATGGGAAACCAGAAGTAAGTACAAGGATTAAGAATATCACAGGTCAAAGATTTGGCAAACTTATGGCTGTTTCGATGACAAATAACAGGCAGCCTGATGGTTCAGTCGTTTGGCGGTGCAAGTGTGATTGTGGAAACGAATGTGAAGCTCCTGGAGTATATTTGAGGTCTGGCAAGAAGAAATCATGCGGCTGTTTGTTTCTTGAGTTTTATGAGAAACAAGGAAAAAGGTACAAGGAAATAAGTGGTGCATTTTGGTGCAGCTATAGAAATCATGCCAAACAACTTGGAAGAGAGTTCTCCATAACCATGAAAGAAGCATGGAAAATTTGGGAGAACCAAAATGGGTACTGTGCACTTTCTGGAGTAAGGCTCAGCTTTGCCCAGTGCTCTGCAAAGGGCGGGTTTAAGCTCCAAACAGCTTCAATGGACCGAATAGATTCAACCCAGGGCTATTTCAAAGAAAATATTCAATGGGTTCATAAGGAGATAAACCTTATGAAGCAAACACACACCGACGAAAAATTTATTGAGTGGTGCAACGTAGTTGCAGCATTCCAGGAGACAAAATGAAAATCCTACCAAATAGAAGATACCACAAAACTCCGAGACCCCTTAGATCCGACGCCTATACGGTTTGTGGCTATACTTTTGAAAGTGCTGAGGCAACGGAGCAGTCAAAGTATTATGGAATGTTCCGCAAGTTTCCCCACCGCCACGAGCCAACTTATAGCCCTGCCGACGAACGTATTGTTTTCGCTGGACTACAGCCGCTCGTAGACCAACTTTTCTACGAACCAATCACACATGAGGAAATCGACGAAACGGTTGCCTTCCTGAAGGGTCGCAAGGTCAAAAACGATGGAACATTTGCAGACTTTGAGTTTCCCGAGGCGTTGTGGCGGCGGGTGGTTGATGAAAAGGGGGGCTGGCTCCCTCTTCGAGTTGAGGGCATGCCTGAAGGCTCCGTGGTCTACCCACATGAGCCTTTCCTGCGAGTGACAGCGACCGAGACAGGGTTCGGGCCTCTTGTTCCTTGGTTTGAGTCGACACTTCTTCACGTGTGGGCTGCAACTGAGCGTCTCACGGCTGCAAGACACTTTTTGAAGCATACCTTTGAGTTGATTCGTCGGTATGAGCCTGAAACGGTCTCAGACGAGGAATGCCTGTTTTTTGCCCGTGTAATGATTCACGATTTTGGTGATCGTGCAGGTGCTTCTCCGATGGAGTCGGAACTTGTAAGCCGAGTGCACAACTACGTTTGGTTTGGCACGGATACTTTCCGAGCAGCTTACCAGAACTGGAAAAACGGCGCCCCTGCGGCCTTCGGGTCATCCGTAAAGGCCCTTGCTCACCGTATTGTTCAAGGGTATGCTGAGGAAACGGATTGTTACAATACAATGTACCACTCAGCAGACGGCAACGAGCTACTTAGCATGGTTGGTGATTGTTATGATTACTGGAGCGCCCTGGAGAAGGACCTTATTCCTCTGGCACTCAAGGCTAAAAACAGTGCGACCGATAACGCAAATACCATTGTTGCCCGACCCGATTCTGGTGATTCAGTTGACATGGTTCTTGGAACGCTCCAACGAGCGCATGCCGCTGGCTTGATGGAGGACCACCTGTGTGCAGATGGTATTACTCGTCATGTAGCAACAAACCTTCGTTACATTGTCGGGAACGGCGAGTCGTTTGATTCGGTTCTTCAAATCACAAACGCCGCCCTCGATGCTGGGTTCGTGCCTTGGCGTTGTGGAATTTATGGTATTGGTGGACACCTGCGAAACAACATCAACCGAGACCATATGAGTACAAAGTTTGCTCTTTGTGCCGTCGGTGAAGACGAACGCCCTGTCATCAAGCTGAGCAACACACCTGGGAAACAAACACTCCCTGATTGCCATGTGCTCCGAGATGACATCGCTCTTACAACTGGTGTTACACTTGTGACTCCAGGTGAAGTAGGGGTGGATGCTTTGGTCACCTACTATGACGGTTCGCTTGAGGAACCTTTTGGCTCTGGGTTCACAGATGACTTTTTGACTTGCGAAGCTAGAGTTGTTCGTGAATTCGATGAAATGCCGCTGACTGGCGGGAAGCGTTCTGAACTGCTTCAGGGCCAGGTTGAACATCTAATCGAACACTATCGAGGATAATAAGGTTTCTTGTGAAAATCAACATTGAACTAGAATTTGAGCTTACTGATGTGTGGGTTGATGCGACTAAGGCAGAAATTAGCCAGCACCTATGGGATCTAATAGTCAAAGACCCACATGTTACAGTGCTTAACAAGGTTTGTCAGTCAATGGCTGACAAGTACCTTGAAGAAACCATGAGGGAAGCTTTAATTGCGTCTTATCGTGATGATGCGAAGCTCTTGAAGTCGGGTAAAATTCTCTCCATTACCAAGGAAGACGGATCGGGGTGAATATGGATTTTAATGAAGTTGAAAAAAAGGTAGCAGCCTACAAAGGCAACAAGGTTGCTATTATTGTAACAGGTGGAGGCCAGGGCATCGCCCAGCTTTCAACTATTCCAGGTGTGAGCAAGGTTTTGCATTCAATTATCATTCCATACTCATACGAGGAGTCGGAGCGCCTCATCGACGATGAGCTTGGCAAGGGGACAGGAAAGTCTTATACCGAGAAGGCAGTTTCGGAAAGTTCAGCTGAACTACTCTGTCTTAGTGGACTATATCGGTGGGCAAACTGTAAGGTGATTGCTTGTACGGCTGCTACGACCACTAACAGATGGCGACGTGGTGTGAATCAGGCATTTATTGCGACTGGTAGAAACTTAGGAGGTGAAAAGCCAATTGACCATCACCATCTTAAGTTCAGCAAGCTCTTGGAAGAGGACCACAAAACGCCAGGAGGGTATGCCTCTTGGAAGCGTCGTGACGAAGATCGTCAGATCACGGAGTACATTTTAAAACTCATTTTTGGTGAAGGACGATGAATCTCGAACAAGCGTACAAGCGGTTGCTGGTTGATAGCAGTTTCAGTTTTTTGGTTACAAAAGATGGTGAGCATGTTAGTTGGGCAGACTATCCTGATAAAGTTAACCTCACTGAAGCACAGACTAAGGTATGCACCCACGTAGTTCCTGGCTCGTTTAACCCTCTTCATTCGGGTCACAAAGCAATTTACGAAGCAAGCCATTGGGCTCCAGAACTGACTTTTTTTGAGATCTCAATCCAGCGAGTCGACAAGGATATGGTTTCGTTTGAGGAGTTGGTGGAAAGACTTGAGCAATTCAAGGGATATGCACCTGTTATTGTGGGCCGAGCTGGTAGGTTCATAGAAAAGATTGGCACGTATTTGGAGCACACCAAGGAATTAGTTTTTCATGTGGGCATAGACACAATTACCCGTATGAGGGATGATTATGCTACAACAGGTATCCAGGGATTAAATGCTAAATTTGTTGTCCATGATCGTATTGTGGATGGTAGGCTGAAATCTTTGAAGACTGAATTTGGCAGGCGAGTCCCTTTCAATTGTGTGTCTAGCCCAGTAGTACGATCGCCTGAGAATCTATCGATTTCATCATCTAAGATTCGCAGCGAAGAGAAACACTAGTCAATCGGTTAAATTAGTCTTGCTCTCATGGTACAGTGAACTATGAGGAAAATATGTTTTACGTTCTTATCATGATCGTTGCTCTAATGAACATCGGTCTTCTCGGCTTTTATGGGGCACACATCTATTACACAGAACGACTTTTGAAGATGCGAAAGATTTCTGTGGAGCATGCTCCTACATACATGCTCGAAGATGAATTAAATAAAAGAAAAGCCTTGAGAGCTTCAGCATACCGCTGACATGGAGAAATAATGATTTATATTGCTATCGTCCTTTTTGTATTGGCCATTTGTGCTTTTATTGTGTCCGCCTTCCTAAAGGAAGGCGTGGGTTTTGTTCGCTTGGGTGGAGTTGGAGGTATTATCTTGACGCTTGTTTTTGGCGGGCTTTCGTCGGCAGCTACAGTGCAACCTGGGCATGTAGGGGTGCCGATTCTCTTTGGCTCCGTTCAGGAGTACACCTACGATGAAGGTTTCCACTTTGTTAATCCCTTCGCCATCATTGAGGAGATGTCAATTCAAACTGAGACAGTGACAATGGCCAACGAGTCTAGTCTCCATGCAATGTCAAGTGACCAGCTGTCTATGACCTTGGATGTATCTGTATTATACCACCTGAATCCTGCCGAAGCACCTGGCGTTCGTCGTTTCATGCCGACCTATCGAAGTCGTGTTGTTGAACCATCTGTTCGAACCGCCGTCCGTGAGGCGGTCCGAGAGTTTGATGCGGTGGCAGCGGTCTCAACTTCACGTGATGAACTCGGCACAGAAATGATTCGACTAGTTCGTTCACGAATTGCGAATGCATTAGAACAGCGTGAATTAGAGTCGCTTTCTATTCATATTGACGATGTTCAGCTCCGCAATATTTCGCTTCCACCTGAAATCCGTGAGTCGATCGCACAAGTTCAGAGGCAAAGACAGCTCGGAAATGAGCGGGAGCAGTCAATCCGTACAGCCAACCAGGAAGCCGAGCGTGCAACTGCTGAGGCCGAGGGCCAGCGTCGTGTGGCAATCATCCAAGCCCAGCGTGATGCCGAATCTCGTCTAATCCGTGTTCACGCCGAAGCGGAAGCCAACCGAGCCTTGAACGCCTCACTCACGCCACTACTTCTTCGTCTTCGTGCCATTCAGGCCACACAGGCGATCACGACAAACGAGCATACTAGAACTGTTATTCTGGGCAGCGGCGACTCACAGACACCTCTAATCATGAATTTGGGCCAGTAGTTGAACTGAATTTCAGGCAACGTACCTTGGGCTGAGGAGTTATTTTTGAATGAGTAAGAAAAAGGGACAGGACGTTGAAGTAGCTGAGAAGCTAATCCACGAGAAAGCAGTCAGCGAGAAGGAATTCTGGTATACTGCTCCTGATACAGGTCAGAGGGTTTTGACTGCCTATTTTTTATGTCATCGAGGCTATTGCTGTCGGTCAAATTGCAGGTGGTGCCCTTATGGGTTTGTGAAAGGTGAAGATTGGAATGGGCGGAACGATAGTGAGAAATGTGAAGAGGAATGAAATCTTCACGGTAAAATTGGATGAGCCTGCGGCAGCTGGGTACCAGTGGCGAATGCTTCCACAGAAAAACTTGGAGATTTGTGGAGTGCGTTCAGAGGTCCAAGATGAAGAGGCGGTAGGAGGCAACATCACTAAAGTCTTTTTCATCAAAGCAGAAGAGGTTGGGGAGTACGAGTTGATTTTCAACCTAATTCGGCCATGGGAGAAAAATAATCCTGTGCAGCATTATCATGAACATATAGATGTTTCGGAGGACAGATGACATTTCAAATTGAACCAATTTACAAGCAGGTAATCCTGCAAGCAATCGAAGAAGAAGACAACCACGGTTTTATCGTTCCCGAGCAGCTCAAGAAAAAGCGCCTGGCTGAAGTAATCGCAGTGGGTCCCAAAGTAGAGCAAGTATCTGCGGGTGACACAGTCGCCTTCAGACCACAGTTGGTTCAGGAACTAGAGCTTGATGGACAGAAATACCTAGTATCTGAGGAACACACCCTTTTATGCATTATCAGGGAAAAGGCTGATGAGTGAAAGTGAAACACAGGATCCTAGAAACTTCTTGAAGAAAGGCGACTTGAAGTACGGTGAAGCATACCGTACAACCAAGGCATGGACCTGGTCTGACTACGACAAAAAAATGGCGAAAGTGATAGTTCCAGCGGACGAACTTCTCATTTATCGTATTTCCGAATCGGTTCGCAAGGATGCTGAACATGTCATGTTTGTTTGGCTTTCACAGAGAATTACAATTTGCCTACTAGCAACTGAAACAGCAATCATATATGTTAGGCATAGGGATTGGGATGAACGACACAACAGTCTTGACATTACGGAAAGAGAAGATGATACAGGGAAAATCAAACTCATCCCCAGGGGAACCTTTGGGGAAGATTCAGCAACTGCTAAAAATGAATCCAGGGATTCGTGAACATAAAGGTTTCCACGCTTTAGGCTTTGGTATTCCGTCCCCATATACAAACACAGATGATGAGCTAGGCCTTGTCGTATTTGTCCTCACAGTTGAGGACATTAAACCAATTAAGCAGCTCTTCAGAGAGAGGCTTGGTTCGAGCAGCAGGTGGGGAAGTTACCCGATCTACTATGACATAGCTGAAACTCCCAAGGCTCTTAAATGAGCAGAAATGAGTAATAAAATGACAACCAAACGTGAGGGAGTGGTGAGGACATACCAGCACCACAATAATAGGCTTGCAACACTTGTTGAGGCTTCGTCCGATACAGACTTTGTGGCAATGAACAAGGAATTTCTTTCCTTCGTTGATCAGTTGAATCTGCACATTGCCTCCGAAGCTCCGAGTTCCGTCGAGGAACTTTTGGAGCAGACTTGGCTCTTTGGTGAGTCACAGACTGTGGGTGAGGTGCTCCTAGAGACACGCAAGAAATTCGGCGAAGACATCCAAGTGGTTTCTTTTATGCGGTGGTCTATGGACCCACCTGACCTGTCTAAAGGTGAACAATCAACCTCAGAGATAGAGGAATAGAAATTGGGTCTGGGCATAGGATTTTCAAGCGGTGATGATGGGTGTATTACCTATTCAACTACAACTACCCCTGCCAGAGATGGCAATCCAAACAAATATCGTTTTGAGTTGGTGCGTCGTTTAGATTTTCCCAAGGCAGATAGGAAAGTTAGTGTAGTTGAAATCAATTACCCAGATTGTTTCAATTACAAGGGTAACAAGATCCTTGTCTACGCTGACAGTGCGATAGAGGGCCTGTTGCGCCACGCTGAACAGATGTTCACCCGAGGTGAGCCCGCCCAGACATATGGCTGGGATCTTGGTACCAAATTCGCACCAGACAAATCCCCTCCTTACCCTCCAGCACTTTGGCATCACCCGAAGCCTGGGCCAATTGAAGACCCTTTCTTGAGAGAATACTGGCTTGCGGCGCCCTTTGTGGAGCGTGCGCAGTCGGTATTCGGATTCCCTGATGTGGAAGCAATACAGAATTGGTTTTGTTATAGTGATCAACTCAAGTGGCTGTCCGAAAATGGGTTTGGAATTGCCGAGTATCGTAGTAAGATGATTAAGCATGGATTGAGGCAATCAGTGATGCTGGTCAACCAACCTTACGAGTTCCTTGGTTTCAAACCACTTACGGAATACGTAAGGTTAGTCGATTGCTAGAGCGCCCAACAGAGAAGCATATAGGAGAATAGTATTATGGCAAGTGGAAATAAAAAACGTCACTCGTGTGGTCATCGGAACTTTGGCTTGAGCTGCCATCGATGTGAATTCGCAGACAAGCTTGAGAAGCTTGCAGCAGCCAAGAAAAATCTGGTGACCTGCAAGAAGTTGCCGAAACCAAAAAGGTGGACAATTGAGGAAATGCTCGCCGAGGTCAAGCGCCTTCGTTCAGAAGGCCGAAGGTAAACGCTTTTCGCTAAATAGTTCAAATTCCAAGAAGGTCGTGTTAGGATGTTGATAGACAGTTTGCTCGTCGCTGGAACCATCATTACCGTGCTGGCGCCACTGGGCATTTTCCTGAACATCTGTTTCGGATCCAGGAATTCTAAAAGTAAGGATTAGGTAACACTAAATGAGCAACGAAAACAAGCCAAAGCCGATTAAGTTCTTTCGGCTGACCCCACAACTGAAAACTTTCAAGCAGGGTGTGGTTTTGAAGACGAAGCAAGACCTTTATTACACTCTTGAGGAGGATATCGTGGATACAGGAGGTGAAGATTCCTGGAGTCCCTTTGCAAGTCTTCCTCTTCCAGCCCAGGCCGCACCAGGTGTCGCTAACCCTAGCCTCACAGGGCAAGCGCAAAATGCTCCAGGTGCACTTCCTGCTGGGGCAGTCCCTGTAGTTCCACACCAAAGTTTCAATCAATCGAGTAATTTCATCCACAAAGAAGCCACAGTGATGTTTGTTGAAGCCGCACAGTTTCGTGCAGCAGACAACAGGGTCTATGTCCGACTTCAGCTTATTGACGGCGAAAAGATTGTTTGGATAAACCTTCTTCGGGTGCCACAGTCAGTCTGGGGTTACAAGATTCGCTCAGAGCAAAAAAAGATGATCAAGGATGAGATCAGTAAAATGTTTGACTTGCTCATTGAGTGATTTACACAGGCAAGCAAAACATACATACTTACAAACATGACTTATGATTCAAACACAAGTGACCTGGATGCCGAGTTCTTCTCTAACTGGCTGAAAAAGATGGACAAGGATGTGGCGGCGGCTTTCATCCTCTCGGGTCTCGCACTTGACAAAGAGCGGATATTAGAAGCTTTTGATACTGCGTGCCAGGTGATGCATATAAGGTCGCTTGAAAAGTCGGCACAACTTCAAAAGGAATTGGGGCTCGACAGTGCAGACCTTATTGGAACCTTAGACCCATCAGGCATTTCTGTTGAAGAGGACACAAGAGAGTTTGTTAAAAAGATCGACGGTCTAATTGCTTCGGTCCTTGAGTCAGGCAAAAAGAAAAAGTCTGACTTGGACAAGTAATAACATGAATAAGCCATACAAGGCCAGAAACTACAAAGAAGTCCTCGAAACAATTGATGGTGAGGTTTCACGTGCGCTGAAAGACGAAAAAGTTTCTGAATACGAGCGTAAGTTCGTAAAATCAAAAATGGAAGCGATGGTAGGGGCCAGCCGATGGCCCGAGCGCTATGGACCAACATGGGCATCGCATATTTTTGATATGAATGCATTGTCTCTTCTGGAGACATGTAGGGAATGGGCCAAGGAAGGCCACACTCCAGATGTCGACGTTCTTAACAAGATGAGAAAAGACGAGTGATAACGATACTTTTGCCCAGGTGATGTAATTGGCAGGCATGGGAGATTCAAAATTTCCTGCTCGAAAGAGCGTGCGGGTTCGAGTCCCGCTCTGGGTATTTGCTCTTGGCTCAGTGCGCTAATCGGCAAAGCGGTTAGACTTAAAATCTGATGAGTGTCGGTTCGAATCCGACCTGAGCTACTGCTATAATCTTAATTCAACCTTCAACACTAGATAATTCCCGTAAGTCATTCAAACCTCAGGCTTCGGGTGCTAAGATTAGTGTATAAGGGAAGTTTTTTATGAAAAAGTTACTAGTACTGATTTTTGGCTCGGTGATGATCGTTGGTTGTGGAGCATCGCTCCATGAGTCCCGTTGGACCGAAAGTTATTGTGTAGAACATCGTATGACCTATAATCACGCAGCTCTACAATGCCGTGATCATGCTCACGAGCCTGACTGCCTGTTTCGGGCAGAATGGCGTGCACACTGCCGTATCAGTTCACGAGCTATGCCGTGATCAATAGGGAGATAAAGGGCGTAGGCTCTAGCGTTGTTTTGAAGTCACGCAAGGACTTGATTGAAATGATCGGGCGGCTCCGCTCGCAGATTTCTGAGCTTTGCAGTGATGGAATTCGATGTTTTCCAACTCTCGAAGAGATTGAATCTCAATTTGTCCATTGGGATGCGGGCGGCACCTCAGATAGCGAGATTCCCATGCTGCACTTGGGCGACACGACCGAAGTTCTAGAATATTGTTAGAGGAGCTTGGAGAAGAATGTTGGTTTGTCCATTCCCCTGGTGCTTGGGAACACCTTTCAATTGACGATCTCAAAAAGGAAATCGAGTTGGAACAAAAGACACTCACTTGGTACGGAAAAACCCTCGATCTCCCCAGACTTACTGCCTGGTATGGAGAAAAGGGCTACAACTACAGTGGCGTCTTCAACGAACCCAAGGAAATGCCAGAAGCCTTAGACCAAATTCGAAAAGAGTTTAGAAAACTTGAACTGGGTGGCAAACCACTAGAGTTCAATTCGGTGTTGTGCAACTATTATCGAGACGGTTCTGATAGTGTGGGATGGCACTCAGACTACGAGACCAGTCTCGGACCGACAAGAGATAATATTCACATTGGTTCTGTGTCATTTGGGGGCACACGGAAGTTTGTCCTTAGGCACAGGAAAACCAAAGTGAAAGTGGAATTCAAGCTTGCTCATGGAGACGTGTTCATCATGGGGGGCAAACTTCAAATGCCTTGGGAGCACCAGGTTCCAAAAACCTCTAGGAAAGTTGAGCCGAGACTCAACCTGACATATAGGCACATCATATAATGCACTGGGCAATACAAACAAACGTCATTTGTGAGGATGACCGTGAGGCCATCCTCCAGGCCCTGAGAGCCCTCGGTTATTCGCATGAGGGCTTCACAGCAATTCCCTTTTCAAAGGTTTTACCGAATGTCTTAGAGCCGAACACGGTCTTCTACGGCTCAACTAACGTCATCAACGAGATTCACTTGAGTAACAAGTGGGATCCTGGGACATTTTTTACTGAAAAGTTTGATTACCGTGTTTGGTCCGACAGGTATAAAATTCTCAACGCTAATCACGAGCTTTTAGAGCTTCGTGAGATAGGAGAGAAACACTTCTATGGCCCCGACAAGCTTGCATTCATTCGCCCCGTCTTAGATTTGAAAGAGTTTGCTGGAGATGTGATTTCCTGGAACCGTTTTGAAACTTGGAAGTCTCAACTTTTGAATTTGGAGTTGTTACTTGATTGTGTTTGCGTGGTCGCCGAGCCATTTGGCATTGCTAAAGAGTGGCGTACGTTCGTCGTTGATGGCAAGCTAGTAGCAGCCTCCCAATATCGTGAGTATATGAAGTTGAGCACAACTTCTGGTTGTCCTAATGAAGTGACAGCTTTCGTGGAGGAGCAATCGACATTTTTTAGCCCACACCCAATTTTCGTAATGGATGTAGGCTTATCTGGGGATGACTTGTATGTGATCGAAGTCGGTTGTTTTAACAGCGCTGGGTTCTATGATAGCAAACTTATCCCGTTGTTCGAAGCAATCCAAAACTATCACGCTTAGGGGAAATGTGTATTCAGGGAACAAAAAGAGTAGAGGCGTAACATACAAGAGGTTGAATCGTTGGCATAAACTCCGATACAACTTTTATCGCACAATGAACGGCTGGGGTTTCGGACGATGTCCTGCGGAGTATTGGGAACCTGTTGGGTCAGAAGCCCGAAGGCACATGGAAACTTGTGGTTATAAGCTTACCAAACATGGGTGGATCAAGGGCCAGGCTCTGCCAGAATAAGGTTCAAACTTGAACACGAATATACTAGAATGCATTAGGCCTAAAATATTAGGCTGTGTGAAAGCAAAGGCAGGAAATGGTTTGGATAATAAATCTTTTATGGTTCCTTGTAGGGGGCTGCGTCGGAGCACTCTTCGTTAAAGCAAAGTTTTCCAAGTGGCGTAAGGAATACGAAGTGAGCCTCGATCAAATCTCTCGGGAGGCCGAGCATAAGTGCGAACAGACGTTCATTGATGCACAAAAAAAGCTTGATCAACAGATGATTGCCTATCGTAACGAACTAAACAAGTTGATAATGGAGGAGTTGCTTGTCAAAGCAGAATTCCCTGAGAGAGACCAGGCTAACTGATGTTTAGGACTCATGTAAATTCAATTGTTGGGGTCACCGACGCACTGGGAAAGCTGAAAAATGCTATTGTGAAGAAGTATCCAAATGCAAGTAAAAGTCGATTTGAAGTCGGCGTTGACCCTTTCAGTGGCCGATATACACTGGTCGTCTTCCTAACAGACCTGTCAGTTGCCAAGAGACTTCCATCCACTGTTGATGGGTACAAAGTGTGTGATGGCTTCAAACCCTTTGACCTTGAAGAAGGAAGTAATAATGCGTGATCGAAATTCAGATGATCTCACTGACTGGGAAAAGTCTTTTGTTGAGCTGAATGAAAAAATGGGCAATGATGTCTGGGGCATTCAATCTGAATCTGATGGATCTGGCGGCATTCGTTTACGTGTTTATATCAGCCATGAGTCTTTTGAGAGCAAAGTTCTTGAAGAGACAAACGGTATTCTTGATGGCCACTCTATAATGTTCACGGTTTATAGCCAGTACGATTACGCTCTTTTAGAGTCTGGCCGTGCTATGAGTGAAGACCTAAAGAAAAGGATAGAAGAGTATGCAGAAAACACAAAGGCCGAAGGCCCCACATCTAGTATTGATGGAGATGTGCAAGGAGATAGCAGGTGAAGCAGCCTGGGCACTTGGAATGGGTGTCGATGACTTAGGTCAAAGGCAATGGGAGGTGTATTGTGAAGATGAAGAGTTGGCCAAACTCTTACCAGAAGAATATGGAGGCAATAATATCCATGTGATAGTCGCCTTTAAACCTGACCGAGCGAAGGTTGAAGAAGCAAAGCGGCGTGAGAAAGAAGCCGAAGAACAAGAAAACAGGCGATGGTATAAGAAAATCTGGTCGCCCAAAAAGAAGAAGAAACGAAAGTAAACATGGCAAAAACAATCAATCGCTTGGGAGAAATCTCCAAATTTCCCAGCTATCGGGAAGGTGAAAAATTCCTTTGTTCGGTTCCTGAAGACCTGTGTAACCTCAATCTGAGAAAAAATGGTGGGGTCATTCGTGAAAACAGCGAACTCGCATGGGACCCTTGGCCAAAGAGCTTTGGGACTGTCCGCCTTGGTCGCCACCTCCTAATGATTGATGAGAAATATTCCTGGACAGACCATTATAGCAAAAATAAAAATTATGTTCGAATGATTGCCGAGGCGGACGAACATGGCCAACCAATTGAGTGGATGCGCTTTGATTTATTTGTACCTGGCAATGTCAAGGCCAGTAAAATTAAATACTACTTGGGTAAGAGGGCTCGGGATATAATTAAGTCGTCGGTAAAAACCCTTCCAGGAGTAATACTGCGGGTTAAATCCGATATTGAAGATGAAATCCACAAGTGGGTTATTGCCGAGAATTACAAGGTTGGGAGAGAAACTTACGCTGTAAGTGATAGGGCCTTCCTTTTTAACGAAAGAAATATTCAAACAAGAGTTTTGAAGACACCTGAAGGTGTCGCTCTTGAAGAGGCAAGGTGTCAGGAGGCCATGAAATTTTTCGACCTGTCTGAAGTAGAAATTCGCACTGCCCTTGGAAATAAAAAAGGTAGCTTATGTTGGCGATTCGGTGAAAATTATTCGCCGTCTTGGGAGTTTCAATATCGTGAGCATTTTCTTGTAGTTGAAGCTGAGTGGGCTCGGAAACAGCTGATGAAGCTCCAGCGAGCTACCCGTAAGAGACTAAAGGAAAAGGAACTTGCCGAGCGTAATATTGATGCTGCAACTTTTGCGGCTGAAAAAGCTGAACAGGTAAGGCTTGAGCGTCGTGTGAAACGCACTGTAGAGTGGGTAAAGGTTTCCAAGGACGTTCACAACTCAATCGACTGGCTCCAGGAGTTCGCAAGACGAATTGGAGACTCGGACAACATTGATCAAAAATGGTTTGACGAAAATCGTCGTGAACTTCGGACGCTTGCAACTAAATTGAAACCACTTGGTCGAGTCTTGAATGACTAGTCTGCTTTTTAGATGTGGGTAACAATATATACCGACGCTTCGTACTGCCAATATACCAACGTGGCAACCTGGTCATTCTGGGCGAGGTCGTCCGAAGGTAGGATCGTTGACGATGGACTGAGCCCTTCATTTGTGAAAGATTCAAATGCCGCAGAAATGATGGCCGTTTACAAGGCAACAGTTGCAGTTTTGCGGGTGTGGGGCGCCAGCGAGATCGAAGGTTTGTTTTTCAATACGGATTCAATGAATGCTATTCATTATCTGAAGTATAAATCACCTGTCGTAGAAAAGCCGTTGAACAAGAGAAAAGAGTATCTGCGAATTCGCAGTGAACTATATATCCTGCTTGACAATTTTGAGTGCAAGGTTAAATTCAAACACGTCAAGGGGCATCAACGCAAAGAAAAAAGTGTTAGAACCTGGCTCAACAACACGGTTGATGAAAAAGCTAGAGCTAGGTTGGAAAAAGGGAGAGCAAGTGTACGACGTAGTCATAAGAAAAAGTCGACCAAGTCGACGTAAATTAATCTCCGCAATTAAGTCTTGTTTAACAGATAACCTAAGGTATAAGAAATACCAAGGAAATCCTAATAGGCTGGTTGGCCATTGTTACATCGCATCTGAATGTTTCTATCACATGGATAAGTCTAGTGATTGGAAACCCATGTTTATGTATTATGAGGATGAGCCTCATTGGTTTCTGCAACATAGGGCAACTGGAAAGATTGTTGACCCAACAGCGGATCAATTTACTACTCCTCCAAATTATGCCTGCGGCAAAGGGAAAGGTTTTTTAACAAAAAAGCCTTCACGACGTTGTCGTGTGCTTATGAGCAAGGTTAAAGCAAGCTTGCTTGAGGTGTAAGATATGGTGGGTAGAACTAAAAGAAACGATAAGGTAGGCAAACCCAGGTGCTGCAAAAAATCAAATGGAACAAAGTGTTGGTACCTGGATGACAAGTTGCACAGGACCGATGGTCCTGCTCACGTACGTGCTGATGGAACAAAACGTTGGTACCTGAATGGTCAGAGACACAGGACCGATGGTCCTGCAATCGTACATGCTGATGGAAGGAAATGCTGGTACCTGGATGACAAGTTGCACAGGACCGATGGTCCTGCTATCGAGTGGCCTGATGGAACAAAACATTGGTACCTGGATGACAAGTTGCACAGGACCGACGGTCCTGCTATCGAGTGGCCTGATGGAACGAAATACTGGTACCTGGATGACAAGTTGCACAGGACCGATGGTCCTGCAATTGAGCGGGATGATGAAACGAAGAGCTGGTACCTTTTCGGAAGAAGGTACGAAGACTTGGAGCTTTGGAGGGTAACCTCCGAGATATTCGCTTATTTATTCCCTAAATTTGAAAATGGGTTTAGAAACTAACTTGAGTACCATACATTAGGATTGGAGTCTTTTACGGGCTACTGTTAGGAATTGATATGACAAAAACAAAAAAGATGCAAGTGACTCTACTTGCACAGATTGAGCTTGATTATGATGAAACCGCAGATGAAGAATATCAAGAGAAATTAGAGCTTCTAGTTGAAGAACTTGAAGAGTTGGGACTCAAAGTTGATGTTGAGGCTGAAGAGCCTGTCACAGATGAGGAAGAATATTAGTCTTGCTAGTTTACTTCTACGCAGAAAGCTGCTAGAGTGATTATTAAGTACAGTCAACCAAACGGAGAGAATGATGCTGGGAAAAGCTATTGCCATCGCAAGTAAAGTCCACGAAAACCAAAAGGACAAAGGTGGTCACGCTTATATCCTACATCCAATTCGCATCATGATGCGTCTTAGGACCAACGATGAGGAGTTGATGCAAATTGCCATACTCCACGACGTCGTTGAAGATTCAGACGAATGGACTGTTGACAGGCTTCTTCAGGAAGGTTTCACGGGCCGAGTTCTAAACGCCCTCAAGCTTCTAACACATGATTCCAAGGATACCTATGAGACTTACGTCAAACAGCTTTCCACAAACACAGATGCAATTAGGGTGAAGCTAGAGGACTTGCGGGACAACTCAGACATAACTCGGCTCAAAGGTCTTAGGGGTCAAGATTTGGAGCGTATGGAGAAGTACCACCGAGCGTACCTGTTTCTCAGGAAGACACTCGAAAACTCCCAAGCTTGCGGTTATTAATAAAGCGAAATGACCAAGAAAAAGTTCAATAAGGAACGACACACTGTATCAGCAATTAATCACGTCTTTGGTGACAAGGAAGCAACCGCAGAGTACCAAAGACGTATGATTTACAACGTATTGAGTCGTAACCTCTCTGGAGGGCAAGGAAACAGTGTTAATAGGCACAAACGAATTTTTGGGCGCCAAGATTATTGCTACTTCAACGGGGAATTCAGATTTTGGGTCTGGGATTTCCAGGACTGGAGAATCTGGGTCAATAACCAAAAGGGGGTTTCAATAGAAGTCGACCCTAATTTTGGTTTAACTCAGACCATGTCCATTCTACGTTCCTACTGGGACAGGATGGGGCTATGAGACCTGGAAAATTATTCACGCCCACGGAGGCGCCTATCAAGCTCTACCCGACAACTCGTACAGCGAAAGGTCTGCCTGAAAAATCCAGTACAATAGGGATTGGCGGACTTTTCTTCGTTGTCGCTGTTGACCTTGATAAAAAATTCACGAAAGTTGTGAACTATCACGATCTCAGAAGCCCGTGGCTCGTCCTCTATAAAGAGGAAGTTTGGCTGGCTGAGTTTTATGGTCGTTCTATTATTGACCTCACCCCCTGGGCTCCCTGGGAAGAGGGTTACAAACACAACTCTGATCTCCTGGAATGCTTTAAGCAGTATGTGGTGCCTTGTAGTGACTAAGAAAATGACCAAAGAACTTTTCGGTCTAAGGAAGTTTGCGTTTTCGGACGAAAACTGCAACCAGGAACGATTGGACCTCTATGGCAAGGAGGGTTCTCTTATTCAGCTTATTATTGATTACGAAGGCTGGTATGTGGTATCAGGAAAGTCAGATGCAAACGACAGGCTGAGGCACAAAAAAACATCCAACGGGGTTTGTATTTGCTTTTTACCTGGGGATGTTGCGTTGTATCTCGGATCCAAGTGCATAGTAGACAAAAAGTCTGCCTATTACGGATACTGGAAACATCGGCTGCTCTGGGGCGAGGCCATCCTGGAGACGACGTTCACCGTACTAGCACCCGACAATCTCTTCAATAAATATGAAGCTATATTGCTGCAAACAGGTGATGAACCCTGGGATTGTTCTGAACTCATAGGGCTGGAGGTCGAGTACCGTAAAAGGTTTATCGAAAACGTGTGACAAGCCTTCCATCTGGAGTTGCTTTTGTGAATTTTAGGACCTAATTCACAAAAGCTTAATTGTGTTCACAACGTGGTCCAGGTGTGCTATTATAGGGTATGTCGACATTCACAGTAATAGTTGAGCGTGTGCTCATTTACTGCCATCCACAGGCAGATAGGTTGGAAATTGCGCAAGTGGGTGATTACCAGTCGGTCGTTGGAAAGGGGACTTTCCAAACAAACGATCTTGTAGCCTATATTCCTGAACAAGCGCTCGTGCCACAAAATCTCCTAGCGGAGATGGGGCTTGAGGGTCGGCTCGCAGGTAAGGACAAAAATCGTGTGAAGGCTGTTCGTCTTCGTGGCGTCGTGTCCCAAGGCCTCTGCTACCCTGCACGTGAAGAGTGGCAAGAGGGTGCTGATGTCACCGAGGCGCTCGGCATCACCAAGTGGGAGCCGCCGATCCCCACACATCTTGCTGGGGAGGTGTTCAATGCAGGCCAGAATCGTACTCTCAAGTATGATATCGAAAACTACCGACGATTTCCCGACGTCCTTCAGGACGGTGAACCCGTCGTTTTCACAGAGAAACTTCATGGGTGTCTTCACGAAAACAGTTTGGTGACGATGCCAGATGGAAATGAGCGCACAATCGCAGAGGTGGTTGCAGATGAGACTATCGATAGTGTTTGGTCATACAATGAAGACACTGACGGATATGTTGTCAGGCCAATTACTGGTCGCATGCGACGTGCGAACAGCGAAGAAAAAAAATGGGTTAGGTTGACTATGGAAAATGGACGAGAGCTAGTTCTTACAGAAGATCACCCAGTTTATTCACGTGATCGCAAAGACTGGGTCAAGGCAGGCGAAGTTCGCCCCGAAGAAGATATTGAAAGCCCGATCATGTAGCACGTTCCGTGCAAACGAACATGCTTATTTACATGAGTAAATCAACGATAAAAGAGTATAAGTGTGCTGACTGTAAAGTGGCAATGTTTTACCCCTTTCACAGGGTAAGAAAACGTATAGAAAATGGCATCTCAATACGGTGTAAATCATGTGCGCAAAAAAGAGCAGCTAGAAATCGTTCGCCAGAAGCGGCAAGGGCCATTCAAGAAGGTAGAAAAAGAGCTGCAAAAAAAATACACAATGTTCCTAAGTCAGTTCGAATTGAAAGAGCCAGTAAAGCTGGGCAAGGAAACAGAAACAATAACGGGTTAGCTGTTCGGCGGCAATGGGAAACGATAAAATCAGACGAAAAACGATACAAGCAAGCTTGTGAAAGATTAAAGCAGACAGCACTAAATTTCCATGCGTCGATGAGTGAGGAAGAAAAAAAGCTTCACTACGCTAAGGTTTTCAAGAATACTGGAAAGTCCAAAGCGTGCGAATTATTTTTGCAGGCAGTCGAAACTAAAACTAAGCGAAAAATTCTTCGTAAGAAAATGGTTTCTGGTTTCTTTGTAGACGGAATGTTCGACGAACAAGAAATCATACTAGAATTTTATGGAGATATGTTTCATTGTAACCCAATAAGGTTTAATGATCCGAATAAATACTGTTCTTGGATTTCCAGGACCGTTGGCCAACAATGGAAAAGAGATGAAAGGCGTATAGTTGCCTTACTCAAAAACGGATATAAGGTTTTGATTGTTTGGGAATATGATTGGATCAACCAAAGCGAAGAAGTGGTAAAAAGGATAAAGAATGCGTTGTCTTAAAGTCGAATATATTGAAAGTGACAGTGATTTGTACGATCTTGAGATCGACGGCGGGGGCAATAACTACATTGCTGAAGGTGTTGTGGTTCACAACACCTGGTGCATGGTCGGGCTTGTGCCCAGGCACATGGGGCACCCCGAGGAGGGTCGACTCATTGTCTCATCCAAAGGTTTGGCAACTCGTGGCCTTGCTATGAAATACGATGCCGAGGCAAACAAAACAAATCTATATGTTCGTGTTGCTCGACACCATACTTTGGAAAATCGTATCAGTTTCGCTTTCGGTCGTGTTCTCAAGGACGAAGAGAACCCTCGCCCTGTGTACATCGTGGGCGAGATTTTCGGCGGTGGAGTTCAAGATCTCGCTTATGGTGCGAAGGCTGATAAGGACGTCGATATTGGGTTTCGTATTTTTGATGTGTATATTGGAGCGCCTGGCCAGGGTCGTTACCTGAACGATGCTGAGTTGGACGACGCTTGCAAAAGGCTTTCGATTCCCCGAGTACCTGTTCTTTATCGTGGTCCGTTCTCTAAGGCAGCGATGTTGGAACATACCGACGGCTGTGAGACAATCACTGGCCAAGATACCCACATCCGTGAAGGCATTGTTGTTCGTCCACAGGTGGAGCGCAGAAATGAGCAAATTGGACGTGTTCAGCTCAAGAGTGTGAGCGGGGCCTACCTGGTACGAAAAGGCGGGACTGAGTTTAACTGAGAGAAGGGACCAATGGTCCTTTTTCGCTTGCTCTAACAGGAGAATAAATGGCACGTATCAAGAAGATTGAAGTAGTCCCTGGAACGAAGTTGCAGGTCGCTAAGGTTGGCAAATTTCAAGGCTATACCAATACTCGTTTTCACCTGAGTCCAGTTTCCAATAAGTGTCCAGTACCTGACAGAATTAAACAGGGCATTTGTGATGGGCACCCGTTGGAAGAGAACGTTGGTATTCCACTCCCAATTCAATCAGATCACACAACGTATTGCTGTCCGAATGGTATTCTTCGAGCCCTTTACTTCCCTATCGGAACAAGTTTTGAAGTTCTCAGTAAGGTAAAAAAGCACCCTGGGGATCGAAGTCCGACTGTGAAACTTCGACTTGCAAAGAATGCACAAGCATTTGCGCACCCTCTAGAACCACGGCCAAATCTTGGTGTATTACAGCCTGGCGTGGTTGGATTTGCATACTGGTGTAATGTGTGGACAATGTGCTAATTCATGCAAACAACACTTTGCAGGAGAAGGCCAAATGGTTGATCCGACATCTTACTCCAGGCCAGCTCATTGAGACCGATTCGAACAATATTCACTTGTTTGTTCGAACTCGAAACCTTTCTACAGTACAATTTGTAGACAGTGTTTGGGTCATGTTCTACAGTGGGCAATCTGATACAACTAATTGGATTTCCGTGCTCTATGACGAATCAATCTATGAGGTTTCTGTATTTGCGTTTATGAAGTGGTTTGATTCCCAGGGAATGATTCCAAAAGCCTGGGATGACATGTTAGAATGGACATGTTATGAATGACCCACGTGGAAGAACTAAAGTTAGTTCAAAAAGGAATGTTCAATGAATGAGCGGAACGTCTTGGGAACAACTAGTTGGAGAGGCTGTGTGCGTAATGGACATTGACGTAGTCCCTTATGTCATCCATAATGTGTTGGTTGTTGGTCATAATGAGGACTGGGACCACCTGACTGAAGAGCAGCAAATGCTCATAGCGCCCGAGAATTGGGCTTCAGGCTGCACACCTGCAACCCGTCGTTTTCGGAGTGAACTTGAAGGCAACCCACGGCTTGAGGCTGTACTTCGTGGCTGGACCGTACATCTTTTCACTACAAACCCAAAGCATGAGGACATCGATTTTGGAAAGCACGGTCGGATCTGGGCTCATGTTTGGAGGAAAGGTGCTAACATGGTTGGCCTCTTGAATGAGAGCGAATATAATGATGTTGGTGAGGTCCGTCTTGCTGTTATCGGAAATGATAAGAAGTCAATCAAAGCCTTCAAGAAGGATTTTGAGCTTTCTGGTAAGATTGAGAAAAAAGATTCTATAACACAAGCTTAGCCTCACCCTTGATTATGATATAACGAGTTATGAACAACAAGCCAGATGAACCTGCGTGCAGGGAAGAGAACAATAGGTCCAAACATTGGTACCTGAATGGCAAGAGACACAGGACCGACGGTCCTGCCCTTGAATATCCTGATGGAGAGAAACGTTGGTTTCTGAATGGTAAGTTGCACAGGACCGATGGTCCTGCTGTTGAAAGACCTGATGGAGTAAAGCATTGGTACCTGGATGACAAGTTGCACAGGACCGATGGTCCTGCAATTGAGCGGGATGATGAAACGAAGGAGTGGTGGCTGAATGGTAGTCGACACAGGGCGGACGGCCCTGCTATCGAGCATGCTGATGGTTCGAAGGAATGGTTCTTGAATGGTAAGATGCACAGGACCGATGGTCCTGCTGCCGAATATGCTGACGGAACGAAACATTGGTGCCTGAATGGTAAGTTGCACAGGACCGATGGTCCTGCTTGCGAGTATGCTGACGGAACGAAATATTGGTGCCTTTTCGGAGAACGGTACGAAGATTTGGAAGTCTGGAAGATAACCTCCGAGATGCTTGTCCTCCTGTTCCCTGGAATCGAGAGCGAAGAATGAACAACAGAAATCTAGACATAGAAATGAAAAACATAGAAATGGAAAACATGCATAAAAAAGAATTTTTTACTTGGTCCAGGCGACCGTGTTCGCTTCCAGGATGGTGCCTTTACAGAGTGCACGCCAGAAGCACAAAAGATTTTCAAGTCTCTCCGAGGTACAATCACAGAAACGGATGAGTCGGGACGGGAGTGTGATTACCACGCAGTAAAGTGGGACAACACCGAAAAACTTGACTTTGAAGAATTGTTTGAGATGAGCGCTCCAGGCTATATGGAGTTCGACATGGACATCCAGGGCGATTTGTTGGAGCCCGAGTAAAACCCTCCCGAAAGGGGATAAAAATGGCTAGTGAAACTTTTTTGATGATGGTAACAGAGCGAGGTTCTCGAAGGGTTGGTGGTCACGCCGCAAGCACGAAAAAGATTTAATGAAGCTTCGTGGTGTTATTACAGATGCAAATGATTCTGGACGAGAATGTTGTTATTACTACGTTGAGTGGGATGCAACTGAAGCAGAACTTGTGGCCCTCGGGCTGGAACAGAATGGTTCATACCAAAGTGATGCTCTGGCCTTGGCCAGATAATTCCTCAAAACCATTCAAAGCCTGAGCATTCTGTGGTAATGTTTGCATATGGACCAAGACCTTAGGATGCCCACCAAGTGGCTCATCATGCTTGCGGACAAGATTAAGTCCGATCAGAATTTCTCTGAGATGAAATTTATCTCAGAAGGTGGAAATATAATTTATGCTCGTCGCACAATAGCTACGAGACCCAAGAATGACCCGCAGGGTGGTCAGATAGATGTTTGGGATTTTTACGTAAACCCTGGTGATTGATAGGTAGATATGGGACATAGTGTTTGGGCAGATGTGGTACCTTTTGTGATGCACAGATTTCTGGAAACAAGCCAGAGTGGGATGGAAGACTTCAGCCTAACTGAGCAGTTGATGACAATGCCTGATGAATGGGCAGTCGGTGAACTTGAAGAAGACGAAGCCGAATACTTGAAGATTGAAGCCGAGCCACGCAGGGAAGCCGAAATCAATGGATGGCGTCTGGCTATTGCTACAGACCACCCAGAATATTGCGACGCAAATATTGGCAAGGACGGGACGCTATATGGCTATGTTTGGAAGAAGGACCAATTTGTTGTTCATGTAGTAAACGAGAGCGAATACAGCAATGTTGGTGAGTATGAGATGTCTGCTTGCTCAAACGACAGAGCCTCAATTGAGGCTTTCAAGAGTGACTTCGGGCTTTCTTCTAAAATCGAAGAAGTTGATGTTGTAATGCAGGCAGGATGAGAGAACAAACGTGAGGTGTTGTAAGTGCTAATTCTGTTTCCAAGCGAACTATCCGAATCAAAAAAGGTCGATTCCGCCTTTCTTGAGGAATGTCGTGCTGCCGAATCGGCTGGACACGATGTCGGTCTTATCAATCAAGATGAGCTGGATGCGGGCAACTTCCAAAGGGCTGTCGCCCGAGTTTTGGGTGCTGGGGAAGAGGCTGTAAACCTTCTTACGGAGGTCGCCCTTGAGAATGTCTTGAATATTGTCATGAATAACTTCCCACCCGAGTGCAAGGTGTCTGAATACCTAGATGACATCTTGGTGACTTTGGATAGTTGTCAGAGTGATTTCGGTGACTATAAGGTTGTCAAGGAAACTGTTGAGGTCAACACTTTGGAAATGGAAGTCCTCAGGGCGAAGTGGCATGCGCAATTGGCGCAGGATTTCAAGGACTGGGATCAGTCTGAGCGAGACCAAAAAGAGAAGGAAGAGCGAGCGCAGCTCACCAAGCTGAAGGCCAAATATGAGTAGCACTCCCACAAAGACGCTTCCAGAGGGCTGGTATTGGGTGAGCGGTCGCAAGGGTTTCTCTAGTCCCGAATACGCCAGGCATGATGCCGATCTGTATACACCACATGGTTGCCATGCTGGTCAAATTCGGCACTCCATGTTTTTTGCGGGCGAGGTAAGGTTCACCACTTTCACGTGGAGCGAAGACTGTTGTGGCGGGGAGAATTCCTCACATGATTCTTTTGAAGGCGCCAAAGCTTTTGTAGAGGCAGCCATCGTTCGTCAGGGCTTTCACATGGAATGTGAGTTCAACTGCTCCGACGATGGCGACGTCGAAGAGGCTGCTGAAATTGCATCTCTTGGCTGGGACAGCCTCAGTGGGGATGCCCAAGACCTAGTCCAGGATATTGTTGAAGCCATGCTCGGCCCCAAGAGGTTTAGAGCGTGGTGTGAAGAAGGAAAAGGTGAATAAGTGTCAGAACTAAAACGTGACATCGAAGATGTCAAGTGGGCGCTACGAACCTTCAGCGTTGAAGAGCGGCGACGTAATGCTGGCATGATGCGCCTCTCATTTGGTTCGGGGCGCTGCGTGAATACCGTAGATTCATTTGAACGAATCGTGAAAAGGCTTGAGCTTCTAGAAGCAAAACTGGGTTTATTGGCCCGTTGAAATTTGTTATACTGATAGAGGAGACATAGATGGCTGATTGGAAAACAGAAGAGTTTAAAGCAGCAATTGAGGCGATGCCCTTAGTTTGTAAAGCTGAAGTAGGTGGGTCAGGCGGCGACTTCGACACTAATAACATTACCGTTTCCGTCGAGGGTGCTTACCACCGCCTTTTTATTAGGGGGTTTGGCTCCACTGAAAAGTCAATTGAAGAGTTAGGAGCAACACATGACTTCGTTCCGAGTTGTGAATTCGTTGAACTAAATTGCGGTTTGGATTCACGTGGCGGCCTGCGCTCGGATCAGTTGAACGTTGGACTAGTCTATGCACGAATTAACTCATACCTCAGAAAACGTGGGTTCAACGTCATTGGACACTATAAACAGGTTTTTTAATGACTAAAGCATTTGTTCCCGAAATCGGTTCCAAACTAAAACTGGAGAAGGATTGGACATTTGATGTCCATGTAGAACTTAGAAACTCACAGCTTTACAAGGCAGATAGTCGCAAGGTCAAACCCTGGGGTCAAGCTGGTAAGTTATATAAAAGAACCTTACCAGCGGGCTCAACTTTTTTGATTGATCAAATATATGTGAGAACTGGCGCTAAAGACTATTCCTCCGTCACTTTGCTCGTGCTCGATACAACCGATCCTGTTCTAGGCAGTCTCAAGAAGAAGAGGCAGCCTTTCAAGGCCAAAGGTGCCGAATTCCTTGCTCGTTTTTGGGTGAAACTCGTCCAATTCAATGAAGCTGAGTTCATTGTGACAGATGATGCGACTCGGCCGATGAGGGTCAGAGCAGTTTGCGGTGAGCCAATTACCCTTGGTCGATTCAAAAATCGCAAAAATGCAAATTGGTGGATCAAGTTTGAACATGGCAACCCTGATTATTGTTTTGAAGGTAATTTGACGGGTCGTGTACAAACGGACAAACGACTCCCCACACAAGATTCCTACTTTGTCGGTCAGGGTTGGGTAGAAAATGTGGAGGTGGTAAAGGATGTCCAAGGCAAAGTCAGGACATACTATCGATACAACCCGCCTTCCTACCTTCCTACCCTAGTTCCTGAGTCTTGGCTGGTTTCACATGAGTGTGTGGAAAAGTTCAAGGTGGCTGAGGCAGGGTATAACAACAGAACAATTATCAGAACAAGACACCCGCTCCACAAACAGCTCCGTATTCCTCGCCAAAAGAGAGACAGAATACCCCTGGGGATTCCCAATGACAAGACGTTGTTGGAAGATATCAAGGTTGCTGGCGGGCTGCTGACCATCAGCGAAGTCAAAGAAGTGGAAGCATAAGATGCCCCAAGAACGTAAATCAATCTACGAAATTCAGAGAATTCTTGCCGACGTCAAGTATAAGGACTGGGTTGTTCGTCTTTTGGATAAAGGTGACGGCTTCCTAGCCCAATGGGTTTTTCTGGGTGTGGATGTCGACCACCCAGAAAAGGGCGAGGTACTTCAACACTGTCGGAAGTGGTACGTTTCTCCGTATTCAACCACAACAGAAATCGTGGAAACTGCATGGAAGGCATGTTGGATAGCTGTTCAACACGAGACTCGTGAGGAGTTTACGTACAAGGGCGAACGAGTTTATAGCCCGCACTTTGATATCGAAGCCCGTGTTCAGATGTGTGTCGCCGCCGCCTATGATGTTCGTGACCCTCTTCAAGAAAAACCCGCAAGACGAATGAGGCCTTGCGCTGAATGTGGTCGGGAAATGCAGCCTGACTACATGTCTGACCTAAGGTCTGATTGCGACTAAAGAAATACGAAGTATGAGAAGTGGGCAAAGTTCCTACGTCGGCTTCTGACGCAGTTAGCTAAGTTACAGCAATATCAGTTAAGTCACATAGGAAAAGAGGGACTCCGAGGAGACTACCTACTAATAGTAAGTGTAGCCATCACCTGCCCCATAGAACTCCTAATATGCCTGCAAAAAAACGGAATGACCCTCGATTCAAGCCGTTCCTCGGTAGAATGTTTACCTTGCGGAAACATAAGGTCATTCCTGGGTATCCATCCACCCTAAATCAAAATAGGACTGAATATACCTCAGAGCAGTTTGGCGAGGTCGTGCTTGTGTTAGATGAGACGAATACAAGGGTTAGAGTTTGTGATCATGAAGGTTCTGCTATTTGGATCTCAAAGTTTTTCCTGCATAAAGAAGTCAAAAACAGTACCTTTCAGGACATTGATGCGTTTTCTGAATGTGTTCAGGAACTACTCACTATCGCCGAAGACATAAAAGACCATGATTGTAGGAATGACGCCGATGTGACGTCATTGGAAATCTATTCTAGTGAACTCGAACGAATCGCCAATTCGATTCGACAATATGCTGACTGTTTCAATCCTGTTATTAACCCAAAGTATGACGAGCAAATGAAATGAACTGGGACATGAAAACCATAGAAATACTCCTTAAAGAAGGGCAGGAATTGCCTAAGGGCCATCTCGCAATTGTCTCACACGGCATTGATGGATGGGCTGGTAACCCGAGCCTTTCGTTCTGGAGTCGCACGCCAGTCTATGTGCCTACTGGGGCTGTTGTGCTGATCCTCGGCTTGCCACTTCCAGCTCGCCTTAGTATCCGTGGAAAGCAGGTATTACAAATTTTTCATGAAGGACAAAAAGTTAATATTTTAGACTTACACCGTTTGGTTATGATAAACCCTGATAATAAGTTTGGGTCACTAGCGTTTTCGATGACAGGCACGTTGGGAAAAAACCGTCAGTTTTACAGGTCCCTAATTGAATCTAAGGGTGGCACGTGGAAGAAATCTGTCTCCAACCAGACAAATGTCCTCATTGTTGGAAATTATAGACACAGCACCAGGACAACCAAATACAAGAAGGCAATGAAGCTCGGGATAAAAATCATTGACGAGGATGGCCTAGGAAAGATGCTCGACAAATAGGGCTTATATGTCTAAAAAAAGGGAACTTGAGTTCAAGCCATACATAGGACGTTTTTTCCAATTCAGTTCTCGAATTCGTATGTCGCCCGAAAAAGCGATAATTGGGAAAACGCTTTACGGGAACTCGTTGAAACACCTTCTTTGTCAAACCAAAGAGACACTACCGAATTCCGTCTTCATTATTGCCGAGAAGAGAAACCACGTTAGATTTCTCTCGGGGGATTCGGACCATCTCTGGGTGCCGAAGACACAACTTGTACCTCTGAAACTACCAACTTTTGAGGGAAATCCTCTGATTTTGCTAGAGGAGTTTCGTAAATTCCTGGTTTATTGTACGGACACGAAGCTCAAAGATTTCAGCACAGATGAAATGGTTCGCCAGGCCATAAAACTGCTGCCGCAACTAGATGCCCTTATCGATAATCAGAGGGTAAAAATCATACCTGACGACTAAATCAATTAGGTTGAAAAATCTCTATAACCGTGGTACAATGAGGTATTACTAATGGAGGTCCCTTACTATGGGCTTTGGATATCAGGTCACGCACACGTCTGAAACAGCTCTAGCTGAGTCTGAAGGCGCAGAAGTACAACTGGCAGGTCGGGTCGTTTTTTGGCGAAAGCTGGGGAAGGTGGCGTTCGGAAAGCTGGCTGATTCAGAGGGTGTCATTCAGTTCTCTTTCAACATGCGAGAGACACCTAACACTTACAAGGAGTGGGTAAAATCTATCAAGATGGGCTCGCTTATTGCTATTTCAGGACAGATGTGGACTTCAAGCACAGGCGAGTTTACTGTCTTGGTTGATACAGACTTCATGGCGCTGCGCCATTCAATGCACCCTTTCCCCAACAAGTGGGCTGGGATTGTTGACCCCGAATTGAAGCTCCGTAAGCGCTACCTCGATATCGCCCTTGACCCTGAAGTAAAGCGACGCTTTAGGTTGCGAAGTCAACTAATTTCGTTCATGCGGCTCTACTTGGACACGCAGAACTTCATGGAAGTGGAGACCCCAGTTCTTTCGCCGAGTGCATCTGGGGCTCAGGCAAAGACTTTTGTTACACACCACAATGCCTTGGGCGCATACCTGCATATGAGGATTGCACCTGAAACCTATCTCAAGAGGACAGTTGCAGCAGGCTTCGACCGAGTTTTTGAGATAGGCAAGCAATTCCGCAACGAAGGCATGGACCCCTCCCATCTCCAGGAGTTTACATCTGTGGAGTGGTATGCGGCCCATTGGGATTACAAAGACAATCTACAGTTTTTTAATGGGCTGCTAAAGGGAATTTTTGAATTCTGCCTTCCTAAGGATGGAGCCGACGAAACTACCTACATTCTAAACTATCAGGGAGTAGAGCTAGATTTCAGTGACCCCCCTGTCAAAACCTATCAAGAAGTCTGTCTTGAGCTGGGAGGATTTGACCCATTTGAGTTGGATGACTGGAAGGAGGTTGACGAACGTTTCAAGGCCGAGGTGCGACCGAAGCTCATTCAGCCGATTTACTTGGTTGATTATCCTGCCCACATGAGCCCGTTGGCCCATCGCTCAGAAGATGGGAAGACAGTTGAACAGTGGCAGTTTATTGTCAACGGTTGGGAGCTTGTAAAGTGCTACACGGAGCTTACCGACCCCGTTCTTCAGCGTCAGCTACTTGAGGAACAGATGGAGGCTCGTGGTGCTGGTGATGACGAGGCCATGATGCTTGAGGAAGACTTTCTTGAGTGTATGGAATACGGCATGCCGAACATGAGTGGTTTAGGAATGGGAATTGACCGCTTGGTCGCTCTTTTGACTAACCAAACGTCGCTGCGTGACGTTGTGCTATTTCCCACCGTTCTATAGGAAATTTGGCATAAAACAAATGAAGACAAAGAAGACAATAAGGCGAAAGCAAAAAAAGCTCAAGGCAAGGTATTGGCCACCATCTGCTATCTGGTTGGAGCCTGGAACACTTGTTCAATTCCGAAAAAGATTTGAGCCCCATAAGCCCAATGAGTGGGTCTATGAAGGGGGTATCCTACGCTGGAACTCTCTTAGCAGCTACAAAGACTTTATTATAAGACGCCGACCCCCAAGGAGCGCTCCGCTCGACATCAGGAGGTTAAGGCCGCATGGAGAGACATATTACATGGAAGACAGTTATGGGGAACTTTGCCTGGTAGTTGATAGGCACCGTCTAAGTGATAATGCCATTCTCATAAGAGTTGCTTATGAAGACAAGATGTTTTGGGTGGAATCTAGTGAATTGTGTAAACAAGAAAGGGAAAATGAATGACTTGGAAACTGTTTCTTGATGATGTGCGTAACCCTACTGAAGAGGGCTATATTGTGGCCCGTTCTTCGATTATGGGGGTGGTTGAAATCGCCAACCGAAAGGAACTACCAGATTTTATGAGTTTGGACCATGACCTGGGTGAGGCTGATACAACTATGAAGTTCCTAAAAGAGCTGTATCAGATTTGGGAGATTCGTGGTGCAGACCCCAAGGAAATTCCTGACTACGTCGTCCATTCAGCTAACCCTTTGGGAACGTTGAATATTATCTCGTACATGGAGTCTTGGAAGAAATCGGTAGTAGGTGATTGCTGATTCATGTTCTTGGACGAGCTAAGAGAGACTAAACCGCATTGTATCGAGTACTCCGACGGAATGAGGCGTTGGCTTTTGGGCTATAAATTGCACAGGTCTGATGGCCCTGCTGTTGAATATCCTGATGGTTCAAAGTTTTGGTACCAAAACGGTCAATTACACAGGACCGATGGTCCTGCTATCGAGTATATTTGTGGTTATCATGGCTGGTATCTTTTCGGAGAACGGTACGAGGATTTGGAAGTCTGGAAGATAACCTCCGAGATGCTAATCCTTCTGTTTCCTGGATTCGGGAGCGAAGAATGAGCAGCAAGTCAGATGAACCTGCGTGCATTGAATATCCTGATGGAACGAAAGAATGGTGTCAGAATGGTAAATTGCACAGGACCGATGGTCCTGCTATCGAGTGGCCTGATGGAACGAAAGAATGGTGTCAGAATGGTAAATTGCACAGGACCGATGGTCCTGCTATCGAGTGGCCTGATGAAGAGAAGTCTTGGTACCTGAATGGTAAAAGGCACAGGACCGATGGTCCTGCGATTGAACGTGCCAACGGAACCAAACATTGGTACCTGAATGGTCAGAGACACAGGACCGATGGTCCTGCGGTTGAACGTGCCAACGGAACAAAACGTTGGTACCTGAATGGTAAAAAACACAGGACCGATGGCCCTGCGATTGAATACCCTGATGGAACGAAAAAGTGGTACTTAAATGATAAGAAACACAGGACCGATGGTCCTGCTAACGAGCTTTCGAATGGAGCAAAGCTTTGGTATCTAAATGGTAAGAGACACAGGACCGATGGTCCTGCAATTGAATATCCTGACGGTTCAAAGCATTGGTATCTTTTCGACAAAAAGTACGAAGATTTGGAGGTCTGGAGAGTAACCTCGGAGATACTCACTTGCTTGTTTCCAGCCCTGAAGTAAGGAAGAGGAAACATAACAAACGGGAGTAAAATTCACCTTGCTTGTGTTACTCTAATCAAGTCAGATGAGAATGAAATACAGGCAAATACAAGTAACCCTTCTTGAAAAAAAGCGAGAGGAGCAGGTACACAAGGTTCCTTCTGGTGACAGGGCACAAGTCAACCATGTTTTAGCTGCCAAGGTTTGGAAAGCGCCTAATCTAGGTCTCTGGAAAGGGCCAAAACTCCTTGAGGTTTACTCAGATGACTATCGTGGAGACAGAATCCTCCATTACGTAAAAAAACTGGAAGATGAAAACCAGGAATTGAGAACCATAATGGCTGGTGAGCGGCGAGTTGAATTTGAGCAAACCATAAACCTTTGGCCAATATTCTTAGTCGCCGTAGTGCTATGGTGTATCTGTACGCTATTTTTCTTTATTCTATGAGGAGCCCAATGAAGAAGTATTTTTTGTTTGATTGTGAGATGGGTGGAACAAGCCCTAAAACTAGTTTATTGACATTGCATGGCTTGGTTCTTGACCAAGGTCTAAATGTAATAGACGATATCTCCCTAATGATTAAGCCCAATAACGGCATTTATTATGTAACAGCTAAAGCAATGGAGGTCAATCAAATTGATCTAGCTGCGCACGACAAAGAAGCGATACCTCTTTTTGAGGCCGCAAAGATTTTCGAGAATTTTGTGTGCAAACATTCAATCGGTTGCGACAAAATGATTCCCGCAGGACACAACTTGTCACTAGACATTCGTTTCTGTAAGCGATACTTCCTAAAGGCCACCAACAACGCAGAGGGCGACGATTGGAATCGCTTCTTCTCACACCGTCGAGTCGACACAGCAACGCTGGCTCACGGGCTCATCCTTGCTGGGAAGCTGCCTTCCGTGCTCGAATGTAGCCTTGGCTCGCTTGCAGCTCATTTTGAGTTGGACTACAGCGGCGCACACAATGCTAAATTTGATGCTGAGCTGACCCTGGAGGTTCTCAAACGCCTTATCGCTCTAATGAAGGCCTCGCAGTGCTAAGAAACTTGAATTAAGCCCGATTCCCGTTGTTCTTCTCGGCCCCCGTTTTCTATACTCATATTACAAGGGAGTCCGCATGAAGTATCTCGTAGATATTGATCCAAGAATTAAGTTGTCCGAGCCTGACAAGGCTTTAGATGTTCCAGCCCACGTGACATTCACTGGGGCGTTTACAGAGGCTAGCGCTAAAAAGTTCCGAGATGAACTTGAAGCAGTTGAGTCTCATTGCCTACGTTCCCAGCAGGACATCATTCCAATTGTTATCGACTCATATGGTGGCTCAGTATATGCTTTGCTGTCAATGGTAGATACAATTGAAAACTGCAAGGTTCCAGTCGCAACAATTGTTGAAAGCAAAGCCATGTCATGTGGCGCTGTATTGTTTTCTTGCGGTGCCGAAGGCCACAGGTACATGGGCCCTAGAGCGACTGTCCTAATCCACGATGTTTCTTCACATGCTTTCGGAAAAGAGCCCGAGCTAAAAGTTGGCGCCGATGAGGCAAGTAGGCTCAATCAGATCATCTATGAAATGATGGCCGAGAATTGTGGTCATAAAAACAAGAACTATTTCTATGACAAGGTAACAGAAAAGCGTGGTGCAGACTGGTTTTTGACGCCCGAAGAAAGCCTAGAGCATAACCTGGCCAACCACATCGCCATTCCAGAAATGAAGATCAAGCTGTCTTTGGACTGGTCTTTCGGTCTCTCAAAGGACTGAACTAGGAAGAGCGTTACCCAAGGAGGTAAACACTCCACACCTGCTTATGTTTAAGGTATTATAAGGCCTGGTGACTAACTGAAAGTAGCAAATCACCTAGCCCTTCTTCGAATATGCGGAAAGAAAACACAGGTGTGAAGCATGAGAAAACGAACGATAATTTGTGGTGATATTCATGGTATGCTTGATGAGTTCAAGGAACTCTTAGAAGTGTGTGAGTATGACATTGAGGAAGACCGACTGATATCTGCTGGCGACCTTGTGGACCGTGGTCCTAAATCTGCGGAATGTATTCGCCATGTCAAGGAAGTCGGTGCAGAATTGTGTATCGGTAACCACGATGACAAGTATTTACGTTATTGGCGACACGAACAGAAGAAGACGCACACGGGTCGCAAACATTATCGCAACCCGATGAGACTCCCTTCAGAAAAAATGGAGATCTGGGAGTCACTTACAGAAGAAGACATTACCTTCATTCATGAAGGGAAGTACTGCATTCCTCTTTGGGAGTACAACGCTCTGGTAGTTCATGCGGGAGTCCTCCCTGGGAATAGTGACGTCCCATTTGACAAGCGTGGCCGAGAAGAATATATCTTTACTCGATATATCCATAAAGACACATATAAACACATGAGATTGGGACCGAACTATTCTCAACCCGAGAACTCCGTTCACTGGACTGAGGTTTATGATGGCTCTGCAACTATTGTTTACGGACATGACGTGCAGTCTTTTACTGAGCCCGTCATTGTAACCAATGATAGAGGTGGCCGTACTGTTGGAATCGATACAGGAGCGTGTTTCGGCGGACTACTTACTGCTATGATTTTTAACACAGACGGGACAGAGGAGTTTCGTTCGGTGAAGGCCAAGAAGGCTTGGAAAAAGTTCAAGGACTAGAACAGTGTTCCATTGTAATGCTGGTAACATCCTTATTGTCAATGCTTTCTATGAAGAGGACAGAGACTATTTCTTTGACACATTAGGCCTAAACCCTTACGTGCGTGCTCGGATTGCAGACAACTCAGGGCGTATGATTAACATACCGCATGGTGAACTTGTAATGGCTCTTGAAAAATCAGTGCCACCATGGTATAAATCAGATAGGATTCGTTGCCTCTGGTTTACCAGAGAAGTACACATCCTTAGATTGGCGTTGGTATACCATGAGCGAAACTACAAAGTCGCAACTGAGATTCTTCCAAAAGGATCTGTTTGAGCATTTGACACAAGGGACCTACTTGGCTCATGGTGTGAATTGTATGGGAGCAATGGGTCGTGGCATAGCGGTTGAGTTCAAAGAACGTTGGCCGAGGATGTATGAAGAATACCGTGCTAAGTGCAAGGAAGGCAGATTAATACTCGGAGATTTCCATACATGGCAGCCAGGGTTACGCTACTTTAGGCAGCAAGAATTCTTGTCCATTAAGATATACAACCTTGCGATAAAGTCCCACTGGAGAAATCCAGCTAGTTACCTGGCTATTGAGTCTTCTGTAAACCTAATGCTTGATGATATGTCTGAGAATGGAGGGGCTGTAGTTACTATGCCATGGATTGGTTGTGGGCTTGGTGGGCTTGATAAGAAGCACAGTGCCAAAATCTTGAAACGGTGCCTCGCTAAAGAAAGGCCTAATGGCCGAGAGCAGCAAATCTGGGTATACGAAGGAAAGTAGGCAAACATAAGGAAATGGCCTGTTTAAACGGTTCACATCCCCTTCCGAATAAACTATAATGAAACATGGGCAATTGTCGAGAAATGAGTTATGTGGAGCCACAATTTGGGAAATTGTACCGAACCACGAGAGCCTTCCGAGTTCAAATAGACAGCCATCGCCAGCGGGTCGGTGCCTGGAGAGGCTATAAGTTCCCAAAGGGTGCCGTATTTATGCTGGTAGGCAGAGGGAACGACCAAAGGCTAGTGGCGTTCAGAAAACGACGCATCTGGACTGATGGGCACAATCGTGATAGCTCCGAGCTTCGTGGAACCGACATTGTCGAAAGTTACAACATTATTTATGGGGATAGGGTGTTTGAGGTTGGGTTTCGGAAATCTGATTGGGGTGATGCTTTGGTGCCCTGTAAAACAGATGGTGAGGCCCTCACGGACTGCTTGAGCGGCGAGGAAAGATGTTGAAGCACTTGAAGACAGCGGAAAAACTTGCTCTCGACCATGAATATGACGAAGGCCTAGAGTACTTTTTGTGTGCCCTTATTGTAAAGGGTGGCAGCATTCTCAGCGTTGGATTCAACAAGAAGTCAACAAATGGGTTCGTCGAACACTTCGCAGATGTAGCTCGTGGCCAACGAGACTATTGCTTGTCCACACATGCCGAGATGGATTGCATTCTTCAGGTACGATCGAAGATCGACCTTAGAGGTACAAAGCTATACGTGGTCCGTAGCAAGGCTTCTGGGGGGCTGGGCATGGCTAAGCCGTGTGAAATTTGTGAGCATGTACTCTACAACTACGGCATTCGTCGTGCCTATTACTCAATTGATGATGGGGAATATGGTGTGATGAAAGTGACGAACCCTGCAAAGAAGTTCAGGAAGCTAGGAAACAGCTCATGACCTGGGATGTTCCAAGAGAAGAACAGGCAGAACTCGGTTATATCGAGGAAGACAAGCGACTCGGGAAGTTCGCCATCGAGTTTCTCAAGGTGGCAAAACCTGGGGCTCTTTATACATTTAGACTTGGTACAATGGACTTTTACTCCCCTATCTTGAGGAAGGATTTTGAACATTACTCAAGACCATTTACAGCAGACCCAACCTTGGCCATGATTTTTCTTGGTCGTCCTCGCCGCAGGTGGAAGAAAGGTCCAAGGAGTATACAATTCCTGGCGACGAACGTCGATGGCGACGTCGCTACTGTTTGGATGGATGAAGAAGCTCTCGGTGCTCTCTGCGAATTCAAAAGGTAAAGACTTTTTTGCTAAGGGGATATCATTTGCTAGTGTTTGTCGGAATGCTATGCTTAGCGACAGGTTCGTGTTTGCTTTCCTTATAGCATGAAAAATGAAGAACACAGCGAAACAGAGGCTTCCGAGACTCTCTTGGAAATCATTGAGAGAGGTCGGCTTATATCCCAAGGCCGTGAAGAGAAACGCATAAGACAGGAAAAAAAGGCTGAGATAGCTGAACTGTTAATGCTTTTTGTCTTGTTGACAGCCCTACTACTTTCACTACTGTTCTGGCGTTAAGACACGTACCATTTTACTCCACTGATACCTTTCCCTAGAAGAGTTTTGGGTTCATACTCAAAGCCAGGAATGGTACAACATGTAGTGTTAGTGTCGAGTAAGTGAGGGACAATGAAAGTAATGAAAAAAAATGCCTTAGGCAGTTTGCGACAAACCATGCGGCTCGAAGCTGACGAGAACGTGGAGCAAGCAACTAAGTTCAGGGAGGCCTACGTTGCTCAGCAACGCTCGTCTATTTCTGGTGTTCGAAAAAAGAATCGGCTGCCGTCTTCACCTGTTGAGTTTGAACCATACGTAATTGTGCCTAAACAGTTCTTGGTAGTAGTTCACTATCATTACCCGCTTGTCGTATTCCCCAGGGGACTTAAAGAAGAATTGAATGAGCTGGAAGAGTTTTTCAGTATTCGACTAAATCAGCGAGGCGAAGGCACCCTTATTCAAGGGGGGCGACTTCTTGCCACTATGACTTATAGGACCAATATGAAACCAGTCAATGTGCTGGGCTTCCGCAAGACTCTCTGTGAACTGCTCGACCGATATGGCGTTGAGATTATTAATTACAAAATCACCCGTATATGAACAAAAAGCCGAATAAGAAGAACAAGCGGACGGCGGGTAAAAGTCTGACCGAACGTGTTTATGACCGAAAGATAAGGAAGGCCACCAAGCGAGGCGGCAAGCTTTTTGTTTGTGAATCACACGCACACAACCCAAACGCCTGTGGCGTGAAATTTGTAAGTAGCCATGGGTGGGTTGCGTGTCCGAGTTGTGGTAACGAATATTGCCGCTGGCTTAACTACAAGGAGCCTAAGGAGCCATTTGTGTCATGAATACCGTAATAGAAGTCGGAAAACTAGACCCGTATCACCTGCTTATACCTGGGCAGGTGATTTGGTCAAAGAGCGATTGGGTTGCATTGTATAGGCCATGGCCCCTTTCAGAAAACATAGAAGAGTCGTTCACACACCAGAGTCACTTAGGCCCTAAAAAACCAGTCTTGCTTATTGAGAGAGTAAAGAACGAAAGTGGCCCACTAAGAGGCCTTATCATTTTTTACGAAGATCAACAGTGGTATGTAGAGTGCAAATACCACTGGAAATTGGATGAACGCAGCAAGCGACGCTACCAGGTTTTGGGCCCTCCTCATTTTGAGGTTATTGGGGCAGTTGAAAGTGGGTGTGGGTGAGTAAAATGAAGTCATCAATAATTTGTCTGTCGGGAGGCTTCGATTGTATTCACGCTGGCCATGTGAGAATGTTGCAAGGCGCAGTTCACTTTGGAAGGGTTGTGGTCATTCTTAATTCGGATGAGTGGCTAATAAGACGCAAGGGATACTGCCTTCAGCCGTGGCATGAGCGCAAAGAGATACTCTTAGCCATCAAAGGTGTTTCTGAAGTCGTTTCTGTTGATGATTCGGATGACACTGTTTGTGAAGCTCTGAGCCGCATTAAGCCTAACGTTTTTGGCAATGGGGGTCTGAGGGTCAAGGGCAATACACCCGAGCGTGAGCTATGTCAAAAACTTGATATTGCCCTGGTTTATGGCATTGGTGGTGGTGAGGGTGACGCTAAAACACTTGATCTCTTAGAGAAGATTAAGGCGGTGAAGTGATGGCTTTTAGCTTAGGCAAAATCAAGAAAATTAGTGCCAACTCATTGGCCCACGATGATTACTGTATGATTGACCCACAAATAACCAAACGAAACCATTGTAGAAGGTATAAGGGCAAGCTTTACAAGATCAGCATGTGCAAAGCCATCAGGGATTGGATTGCTGATAGTGATTTGGAAGACATACTTCAGGAGTATGGCACTATTGGCCTTCGCCAGAACTCCAAGTCTGATGGTTGGACCCAATCAAGGCCTATCCCTGAAGGGGAAATAGTGTTATACCTCCAAACAATTTCAAAAGGTCGAGCAAAAGTACTCTGGGGCGAGCGAATCTTCACAGTACCGAGACATGATCTCGAAGCTACGCCGATTTCTTCTTAAACGGTTCAAAAGAACCAACACAAAGGCTATTATCACCATATGAGCGATACACACATTGAGCTAGAGGGCGACATCGTCCACTCAACCAAGGGCATTTTCAAGGTTCAGCCGCTGGATAGCGAAGGCGACTATCTAACTGACCCGCTAGGAAAGGTGCAGGTAATTGTCTGCACAATTGCGGGAAAGCTGCGGAAGAACAGGATTCAACTACTCGTTGGCGATCGAGTAAAGATTGAGGTGAGCCCCTACGACCTGACTCGTGGTCGTATTACCTATCGCCTGAAGAAGCCAAGGGTTTACCAGGGTTATAACGACTAGGCCACAGGTCAAATAAGATGACAACCCCTCCAGATATAAGCGACTTCTCTATTGAAGAGATTCGCACTGCACTTGATGATGTTCGACATCCCTTTGAAGTTGCAGTATATAGCTCGGAAAACTACTACAACATGGGCTCAGTCCTGCGTGTAGCTCACAACTTCCTGGCCAAGAAGGTCTGGATGGTAGATTTCACCAGTTTTTACAAAAAGGCAGGAATGGGCACCCACAAATGGGAGTCAATTGAAGAGGCGACTCTCACTGAGTTCCTCACGAGGAACAAGGATCGTAACATTATTGCTTTCGAGCGGAGACACAATCTTACAACAAAGGACATTCGAAACTTTGAGTATCCCGAGAACCCAATTTTATTCTTCGGTTCTGAGAAATTTGGTGTTCCCGACCGTGTAATTGAGCAGGCGCATTCCGTAGTCACTATTCCTGTGTTCGGTGTACACAACGATTACAACCAAGCAGTTGCCGCAGGCATAGCAATCTACGATTTTGTTTCTAAGTTGCAGTAATGTCTAGGCACCTGACCAAGGAGCCACGAGAAATTCTTGTGGGTGATATTCTTATCCACAGTGATTTCTCAAGAATCTACCATTTCTTGGTGGTAGGTACTTGCACAAAGGGAGTAGGGGTAGAAACAAGGACCGTTCTTATGCTGGCGCTGGTTTGGGCTAATGAAGCTGGCACATATTATGGTTGTGGTGTTGGGTATAGAGAACAATTTACATTTTACAATTCGAGCAAAGTTAGGTTCAAAATCTTAAAGCCAGCCTGGCGTGGCCATTGTAGGGCTTGCTCAGGTGAGCTTTTCTGTGTCGGGTTTGCAGTAAAGTGTGTTGTTTGTGACAAATTTTACTGTGATATTTAAGTCTGGTGGATGCCCACCTGCCTTGGAAACATTTTACTGATATGGCTGAACAAGTATTTCGTATTACCTTCTGGACTCGCCTGGCTAATAGTAACTGGCGTCAAAAAAAGAAAAACCTCTATGACTCTGAATTTGACTTCAAAAGAGGCATGAAGTCTTACAGACGCATGGTGGATAGAAAACAGGGCGGCATGCTGCTTGTTCGTGTTATTTTTGAAGAGTTCCTCGGCGGGGACTGGGCTGAGCTGGAACGGTACCCAGAAGATGAATAAGGCATCAGGCATTCTCTTGATCCGCAAATCGGATGGCAAGGTTCTCACAGCTTCACGCAGGAACTCGTTTGATAGGATTGGTATCCCAGGTGGCAAGGTCGACCCAGGGGAGACAAATATAGAAGCCTGTATTCGTGAAGTGTTTGAAGAAACAGGTATCGGGCTTGAGGTAGAAGAGATAGAACTAGTTTATATTCGTCCGTGCAAAGGTGACGTGCCATATGAAATGCATGTTTACTTTTGTTATGCGGAAGACATTAGCCCCAGGGCCGATTTCAACGAACCTTTTCAAAAGGAAGCGGGGATACAGATTCGCTGGGCAACGTGGGAAGAGCTGGTAGCAGAGCACAACCCCTTTTCCAAATATAACACTGGCTTATATGAGCACATGAAAAGCAAGCTTGGAAACGAACAATGAAGAATTACTATAAAGCTCTAGATGTTTCTGAGGATGCAGACGAAACGACTATCAAAAAAGCTTACAGGAAGCTTGCGATGGAACATCACCCTGACCGTAATCAGGGCAATGCCGAGTCTGAAGAGAGGTTCAAAGAAATCTCTGAAGCCTACGCTGTACTTCAAGACGTTGATAAACGCCGAGAATACGACATGAAACGTAAGATGCCCGAGGGTTTTGGTTACAGCGGTCCGAATATTGGCGGGATCAACTTAGACGATTTCCTCAGGGAGATGGGTTTTGCAGGCAATCCCCACCAAAGGGCCCAACGTCGACCAGCACCTCCCCAACGTGGCCAGTCCGTTCGTGCTTCCTTCACCCTGGATCTTGAGGATGTGCTTGATGCAACAATTAAGAAAATCAATCTGGGTCGGATGAAGCGCTGTGTGGATTGTGGTGGGAGTGGAGCTGGTGATGGTCCCAACGCTGTAAAAACTTGTGATACTTGTAATGGGCTAGGCGTGAATACACAAACCCGAGGTGGGTTTAGGATGCAAAGCACCTGTGAAGGCTGCTTAGGGGAAGGAAAGGTAATCCAAGAGGTTTGCAAGACATGCTCCCGCTCAGGGTTTCAAAAGGTCACAGAAGAGGTCACAGTCAGAGTTCCCGCTGGCGTAAAGACTGGGGACTTACTCAGAGTCCCAGGCAAGGGTCATGAAAGTAGGAGCATACACGGAATGCCTGGAGACCTCCACATCCAAATCAAAATTTCAGACCACCAAATATTTGAGCGTGATGAGGTAGAGATATATCAAAAGGTTCAACTTCCATACACCCTGTGCGTACTCGGTGGGAAAGTAGAAATACCTATTCTATCAAATAGTGATGTAAAGAAGCGTGAGGTAATTGTTGAACCAGGTTTGTCGACAGGTAGAGTTCAACGATTTTCAGAAATGGGCTTGCCTCATCCACGTTCTCAACAACGTGGTGACATGGTAGTGGAATATGAAGTCCAGGTGCCAAAAGCGGTTGACCTGACAGAAGAACAGCGTGACTTAGTGGAGAAGCTCCAGTGGGCATTTAATGACTAATATTGGACCCTATCGAACAAACGCTAAATTGCCACTACGACCTAAGACGTGCGGCTACACCGATGACTACAAGACCTGTGAAGACGAAGTTCAGGCCAATCAGGAATATTGCTGTTGGCATCTACATGAGATGTACGGCTGGCATGACATTCCTTTTCAAGGCTGCGGAAACCCAGGTTGCGACTGCTGGCCATGAAACAATACCCAACAATCCCTAAAAAGCCCAAGAAGGGCCCAACTAAATTCTACGTGTTCGACAAGCTGGATGGTTCCAACGTCCGTGCTAAGTGGTCTATGAAGCGAGGATTCCATAAGTTTGGAACTCGTAAGAGACTCCTTGGTAGCGACCAGGGGCTTTTGTACTTGGCACAAGGGCTGATTGAGGCTACGGACGGTAAATTCCGCAAGGTCTTTAGCGGCGCAAAAATTGAGCAGGCCACCTGTTTCTTTGAATTCTGGGGTGACAAGTCCTTCGCTGGAAGTCATGTGGCAGACGATGTTCACAGGGTGACTCTGTTTGACGTCAGTATTTCTGGGCGGGACTATCTTTCTCCGAAGGAATTTGTTGGCCTATTTGAGCAGGCACCTATCGAAACAGCTGACTTGCTATATCACGGTCCTATAGATGAACTTTTTAGAAGCCAGGTTGTTGATGGCACACTTCCTGGGATGACTGATGAGGGCGTGATTTGCAAAGCGAATCCCACCAAACGGTTTAATCAGCCAAATATGTTTAAGATCAAGTCTCAGGATTGGATTGATCGTGTAAAGGCTAAATTTGACAAATCACGCTGGGAAGACCTGTTGTAGCTAAAGCTAGATTGTAGTTCAAATTTACCTCCCGAGGTGATGTAATATAAGCATGTCAACTAAAAGGCGCTGCAAGGTTTGTCGGAAACTCCGTGAGTCGAGGGCAATGCATGTTTCCACAAAGATTTGTCGCCCATGCGGGCAAGGCACGTCTGAAGAAGGCGCAAAACGTGCGAAGTATTGGAACCTTCGAGACACCAATTTTATGTATGAATGGGACCTCAGAGGCCAGACGAGGGCAGCGGCCTTCAAAGACCCGCAGCGAGGCGAGCTTCGGCATTCTATGCTCCGACTTGTTCCTATCCCTGATGGCGACAGTATACGAGCACAGGATGTCCGTTTGCGCCTGAACTACCATCGGCATGAGTCTTCGCCCTGTTAGTTTGAGGCGTCCAGGAATTAGGGCACATAGTTACCTTATGTGACACCAGCTCCAGGGACCCTGCTTCGTTCTAGAACCGATCTTATTGGTACGGGTTTCCCGCATGGTGATAACGTGATCATGAAAGATCGGATTTGCATGTTTGTGAAGGTGCGACCCTTTAATGATGTATATTTGCATTATCAGGTCTTAGTGCTGAATTATCATGAACACCCAATCGTAGACGATATAATCGTGACTCCAGCCGAGTTTGGTGAGTATTTTCAGGTTTTGGACTTGTCCGAGCACAACTAGGCAGTTAATACTTCGCTCGAATTGCGCTACACTAATCTTGGAGGTTCGGATGAACAACAAGACGGCAACAAAAACTTTGGAAAAGACAGCGGAAGCATCAGAGATGCTTGGGGAGCTATCTAAGCTCTACGAGCAGGCAGTTGTAGACAAAAATTACCAGCTGTGTGACATTATTCGCCTAGAAATTCAGCGGTGTATTTTGCAAAAGCCACTTCTGATTCCAGCGGGTCAAATTGAGGGGTTTGTTTTAGATCTGTGAACGCTTTTAGTTTGGCGGTATCACGATGGCACAGAAAACACTGAAGCTCAATATCCGTAAAAAGTGGTGTAAAGACCATGGCATGTTAGGAGCTTCCTTGGAACGTCTAATGACGTTCTACGATCAGAAAGCCAACAGCCTGCTTGTGAGGTCCGATGGCGATTTTTTGACTAAACCTAGGCCCCAAGATAAAGAATATTACGATTATTGCAAAGGGGTGGTTGTGGGCCTCAATATGGCCTGGAAACTAATCTTCGGCACCGATTCAGAAAAGAACCTAAAACAATAGAAGAAAGGCTTCTTAGACCTAGGTTTAGAGGGCGACATATAGCAAATACGGTTCAAATTGTTGGCTCAGTGTGGTATTATTAGGGTATGGATGAAGTACTCATCAACCGTATTCGTGGGGCTCTTGGCCTGGGAATGTCCTTGGACGAGATCGTTCGTCATTTTGTCGACACACCCATGAACCTTGTTTTCCTGGCATATCACGCTGCAATTATCCTGGAGAACGATATCAATGTCTGAATCCGTCCACTACCTTATCCTCAGGTGCAAGGACACTGCGGTCAGCGCAGCCTTTGCCTTCGCAGTTGTCAACAGTGAACATGTGACTGTTTACACCTTGGACCAGGCAGCTAAGTCGCCGTCAGTGGAAGACCGTGTGTCTAAAACCACGATGAGTACCGAGGCTGCCCGTGAGGTTTACATTGAATGTTTACGGCAAGGTGCTGTCAGGCGCAATGGTGCAGTGGCAGTGGGCTCCGCTAATGGCTTCGGAGTCTCTGGAGTCGGCCTAGCTTCGCTTGTTGATGCTGAGACCTGGCGAGATGAGTACTACAAGAGTTATCATCCTGCTGGTTATGGCACTCGGGTGCACTTTGTTGATCTAGGTGATAGTATGGTGGCATTTCGCTATCAGCGTGCCAACTCTTGTGACTGATGCCGAGACTTTAGGGAATACAGTGTCTGCTCTCTAAGTTTGTAGGTGAAAATGAACAACAAGTCAAATAAACCTGTGTGCCTCGAAGACAACACTGGAACCAAGCGTTGGTACCTAGGTACCAACTTGCACAGGACCGATGGTCCTGCCCTTGAATATGTTAATGGCTTGAAAAAATGGTTTCAGAATGGTAGGTTGCACAGGACCGATGGTCCTGCAATTGAAAAAGCTGATGGAACCAAACATTGGTATCTGGATGACAAGTTGCACAGGACCGATGGTCCTGCAATTGAAAAAGCTGATGGAACCAAACATTGGTATCTGGATGGTCAGAGACACAGGACCGATGGCCCTGCTACCGAGCTTTCGGATGGTTCGAAGGAATGGTTTCTGGATGATAAAAGACACAGGACCGATGGTCCTGCGGTTGAATGTTTTGATGGAACCAAACATTGGTATCTAAATGGTAAGAAACACAGGACCGATGGTCCTGCTGTTGAATATCGTGGTGGAACAAAGTGTTGGTACCTTTTCGGAGAAAAGTACGAAGACCTGGAACTTTGGAGAGTAACCTCGGAGATGTTCACTCAACTGTTTCCTGAATAACATAAAATAGTTCAAAGCCATCTCCAAATGTGGTAGAATAAAACAATGGGCAGCAGCTTCAAAGCAGGGTACGGTCAGGCCAAGGCCGATACATTGATGGCAATTACCGAGGCAATAAAGCTGTTGCACCGTGAGATGCACTCGTCCGAGCCTGGTTTCAAGCCGACCTCGGAGCAGAAAAAAGAGCTTCGGCGCAAAATTGATGTCATGCGATGGGTAAGGTCCATCGTCAAGGCACAGAGGAGTCCAAGATGAATGAAGTCAAGTATGATCCTGAGTGTGCGATCTCTCAGTCCTACCTCGCAGGCGAGGTTCTCGTTCGCCTGGTCAGGTGTGGGTTCAAGGAAATCGACCCAGGTCCCAAGTGCATGGAGCGGGTTTTTGAGCGTCCCCGTAACGACGATGCGGACATCCGAGTGGTGGTATTCACCAGCATTCACAAGACCAAGGGTCTAGTCCGAGGCAAGGGGCACGACGCCATTCGTGTCTGTCTCGTTCGACGTACCAAGAATGGTACCGATCGTGGCCTTGTCAAGGCCAAGCGAGTCAACCGTGTCGGTCTGGTCAGCGCCATTTGTGATCGTATGCACGAGCGCATGCGTGACTGCTGGCGTGCACTCAGGGATGTCAAGTCCTGTCACAACTGTGATTCTCCCATGTTTATTACGAAAAAGGGTAAGCCGTGTTGCTCAGAACTTTGCTTCAAAAACAAGTCGGCTTATAAGGCAAAGCCTTCTAGAGCGGGCCACGGACGTCGTCACCAAACTTCAGCAACAATGCAGAATCGGAATTACTAATGAATTTTCGTGAAACACTCAAGCCTGGAACAGCAGCCTTTACGAGTCGTGAACTTGTCTTTTATAAGAAACACGACTCCTGGGTGACTACAGAGTTTCCAGCAGATACCACCATGATGATCTGGGGATTTAGACGCTTCACGGACGAAATTGATCCTGCAACCATGATTGAGATTGAGTTTCTACACAACTCAGATTTGTGGTGTCTCGCTATCCCGCATGGCGATGTCCTCGAAAATTACTTTACCTTTGCCTGAAAGGCATAATACATGCATACGCTAAATATCGCCTACTATGAGAGCCTTCAGGCAAGGGAACTCCATGTCCAGATTTCCAAAAATGAGGGAAGGTGCTGTCACCGTCCATTTGGATTTTTCTGTGAGGTGACGCTGCCGATCGTTCCTCATGCAGGAGACAGAATCTTTCTCCACCTCCCAACTGAATATGCGTCCTTCTTCCGCCAAAGCAGAATCAGTGATGACGGTCGAGTTGAAGTTGTTGGCGAAGTCAAATTTATTGAGCTTCAGGACGGACAAAAGGAAATGACAGTTCACGTAACCGAACCTGGGTGCGGGCCTTACGGCTCCCCAGATTATTTGTCCGAGTAATTGTTGGTGATTCAACACCAATGACCTGAAATATTTGCCAGGCATCGTTTACATGCCTTGAAATACTTACTGACATGGAAGATATGACCGAACCTGATACAGAAACAACAGCGGATGAGGCACCGCATACGACGGCAGGGACCTCAGCGACGCCCGAGGCAGCTTTGACACAAGTTAGTTTTTTCGATAAAGCTAAATACGCTGACCAACGTCAAAAGGGTGGTCGTTGGGCACCTGCGTTTCCAGAAACGAATACCGACAAACAAGAGGCGTATTTCCTGCGAATGCTGAAGCGGGACGAAGAGCTGAATTTGGGCTAAACCAGTTCAGATAACCAAAAACTAGTGTTACGCTCACATGAAGGTAGAGCTGCATGAGTGGACCATACGACCCATATCCGATCGATCATTCTATAGCGTATTCAGACGTCTGCTCCTGGGCTAATGATGAGCCTTATGCGAGCAGACCAAAGCTTGCTACGCTTGACAAGGCCCTGAAACACGCCCAATTTCTGGAGGATTACTACATCGTCCGAAAGATCAGAGAGGCTTACGCAATCTGGGAGGACATAGAAATAACTCCCACACCCCGTGACTGCCATCCACCACCAAGCCCAGAGGCCTTGGCTATGGAAAGCGAGCTTACAAGGCGCTTTCAGGTTTTTCGACGGCCAGGCAGTGAAGTCCAAGTGTTTGAAACGGATTTGTTGGGTGTGAGTACCAAGGTCTATTCGCCTCTCATGGACGAGAACAACTAAATTGAAAATGGTTTAAATCCCTAAAATATGCGTGTAGGATACTGCTATCACACACACACACACACACACAGACAGAAAGAGTGAGAGAAAATGTCAAACAAGCTAACCACAGACCAAGAAATGTTTATCCGTGAGGCTGAACTGGAGAGTCTTACAGTTGACAAGAAATTTAGCGGGCCTTTCATGGAAACCGTAACATGCCCCGCAGTTCGTGTTGCATCCCTGAAAACATTCAAGACAAATGCTCGGGGCGCACAGTGGACAAAGGACGGGGACACCTACATCATATACTGTCCACCCACCTATTGGGGTTGAAATTTGCTAAAAAACAGTTGATCGCCCGAAGTATTTTTGCAAGGGTGGATATTGCGTTACCGAACAGGCCTTAATCGGTCTATACCGCTTCATCACGCCTTTTCCTTTGTTTGATGAGCCTGAACATTATTCGCACGCCCAGGTGAATAATGCACCTGGGCGTGAGCAATATGCAATAATGACTGGAAGGTCTCTTTTGTCAAATGGCGTCAGGGTGGCAGTTGAAATTATTGCCACACACAAAGGCCACACGAGGGTATGTTGGACAGTTGAAGGTGCACTTAGCCCAGTGACTACTGAGGAGTTATCGGCAGGATCCTTGTGATGGTAGCGATAATATCTCTTGCGCCGACCACATGATTCCTGACCAGACCCTTGTCAAGCCTTCCTTCGTTCTTTAGGCACAGCAGAAAAGTCTGCTCAGCCCAATCATGGTAATTTTCCAAGACCTTCAGAAGGCTAAGACTTTGTGTTTTGTCATGGTTTTGGTAAACTCAGTTTTGATCTTAAAGTCTACATGGATGACATTTTGAGGCGTTTGTGCCGAACCCTTCTCTTCATTGGAAAGATAGCGGTCGATAGCGTTGAGTAGATCTCCAACCGCCTCAGCTTCTTTGCTCATGGCCTGTAGATCTTCGTCTGTATAAAGTGTTGTAGTCATGATAAAATCAGTATCGGCTCATTTATGAACAATGGCTGAAACAAGAAAACCTGGCTAAGCCAGGTTTTCTTTTTGTCTTTACTCAACTTAGAGTTCAAATATCACACATTTATCGTCGTCGACGTCTTCATTGTGTTCAGGAGGTTTTTCCTGGTGTTGTTCTTGTTCAATTGGTTTCCACTTCCGTGGACGAATCGGAAGCTCCAAGACCAATGGCTTGTAGGTTACTTTACGTTCATTCTGGTGCTTCTGCTGTTCAATCAGCCACTTCCAGAATCCAGGGTCGTTATCGTATTCCATTGACCTCTCAAGTAAGTATGGCTTATGCAACCCCGAATCCCCAAGACAACAAATCATCCTTAGAGGTAAAGTTTGAAATACGCTTAAACCACATTTCACCTTGTTGCCGTGTTTCTAAGTCAAGTTCCATCCCACAGTCGTCCGCACCTCAAACACAAACACGCCAGCCAGTAAACTCCATCTGTTTTGTCTTTTTACTGTATCGCCCCATATGGATTAGCGAGACTTTGACCATTTCACCATCCTGACTAGGTTCACCAGAGGTATTGTAGTTAGGGTGCCAGTCGTCTACTGTGAAAATCCATTTTTCCTGTCGAAAGGCCCTCATCCTAAAGAGGGCTTCTCTCGGGTAAACAGTCATATCTGGCTTCCGAGTTCGCCGCCGTACGTTAGCTAATATTTTATTTTCATGTGACATGTTTAGCCCTTACTACTCATTCTTCGCCCTCAAACCTAGGGAACAGAAGGACAAACATCTCGGAGGCAACTCTCCAAAGTTCCAGGTCTTCGTACTTTTCTCCGAAAAGGTACCAACACTTTGTTCCACCACGATATTCAACAGCAGGACCATCGGTCCTGTGTCTCTTATCATTCAGAAACCAATGTTTCTCTCCATCAGGATATTCAAGGGCAGGGCCATCGGTCCTGTGTCTCTTATCATTCAGAAACCAATGTTTCTCTCCATCAGGTCTTTCAAGGGCAGGGCCATCGGTCCTGTGTCTCTGACCATCCAGAAACCAATGTTTGGTTCCATCAGGATATTCAACCGCAGGACCATCGGTCCTGTGCAACTTACCATCCAGAAACCAATGTTTCTCTCCATCAGGTCTTTCAACAGCAGGACCATCGGTCCTGTGAAGAACACCATTCAGGTGCCAATGCTTGGTTCCATCAGAATATTCAATTGCAGGACCATCGGCCCTGTGTCTTTTACCATTCAAGAACCACTCCTTCGAACCATCAGAATGCTCCCTGCACTCAGGCTTCTCAGATTTACTGTTCATTCTTCACCCTCAAACCTAGGGAACAGAAGGACAAACATTTCGGAGGTCACCCTCCAAAGTTCCAGGTCTTCGTACTTTTCTCCGAAAAGGTACCAACAATTTGTTCTATAAGGATATTCACAAGCAGGACCATCGGCCCTGTGTCTTTTACCATCCAGAAACCAATGTTTGGTTCCATCAGGATATTCAATTGCAGGACCATCGGTCCTGTGCAACTTGTCATCCAGGTACCAATGTTTGGTTCCATCAGGATATTCAATTGCAGGACCATCGGTCCTGTGCAACTTGTCATCCAGATACCAATGTTTGGTTCCATCAGCATACTCGACAGCAGGACCATCGGTCCTGTGGAACTTACCATTCTGACACCATTCTTTCGTTCCATCAGGATATTCAACCGCAGGACCATCGGTCCTGTGTCTCTTATCATTCAGGCACCAATATTTCCTTCCATCGGCATGCTCGTAATACATGGACTTGCCCGACTTAGCGCTCATCCCTGTATCTTCCCGCCTTCTGGCTGAACCATTGCCCATTCCCATGTGCCATAGTTCCAACAAGTTTTTTCCCAACGTAGCCGCTTGACATGCTTTTCTTCATCCTTGCGAAATTCTTTGAACATGGTCACGAGTTCCTGGTCTTTGTTTTTGTACGCCTGTCCAACTGCCTTTTTATAATAGGCAACTCTTTGCTCAGTTGCATGAATCATACGACCCAGCACCTTGGGCCAAGGGTCATAGACTACAATGGTTTTACGAACAACAACCGTTTTATCGAGGTTTGCCACTTTATACTACTCCTGGGTTCACAATTGAGATTTTGGAGGCGCACTTTTTACAACGATAAATCTTGCCTTCGCTGATTTTACCATGCATTTTCTTCGTTACGTGGTGTGTCTTACAACGACACCAGACCTCAACACGGCCCACTGGAGCCACTGAATGACATCGCTTGGGCACGGTGCCTGAACGACGCATAATACGTTTCCAGGAAGGTCCGTGCGCCGCACCCTTTGTGTAAGTACCATTATGGTAGTCTACAATGTGGGCACACTCGTGAAAAACTGTCTGGCGCTGCTGCTCAGGTGTAGCTCGCTTGAAAAGTCGTGGAGCAAACTCCATCTTGGTGGGTTTGGTCACACCGTTAAAAATACGATAGTGAGCCAGGCCCATTGTGGCGGTCAGTCTCGAATTCCAGTGCCACGGGACTTTTCCAATCAGTTCTGGGCTGCCCATTTTTGTAAATGCCTCTGAAATCCAAGCCGACATTTGCCCGTGAAGGCCCTGAATAGCTCGTGGAGCGGCGCCACCCTTTTGCTTTGGTGAGCGCCCACCAAGAAGTGCAGGCATCTCTCTGAGGCCCTCAGCTCGCTCCACAGGTTCTTCTATGGCGGCGAGAGTGCGTGGGGGGAGTGGGAGACGGCGTCCGACTCGACCTTTTCCTTTGCGCTTGGGGAGCCTTTGAATTCTTTTTGGAGGAGGAATAGCCATTGTCTCGCCTTTCCTCCCAATAGTACCACGTCGGCCCAAGAATTTGAACCCAATATTGAAAATAGGAATTAGGTTCAAAACTAGCCTTGGTTGAGGTATAATGTAGGTATGACAAGCGGCGAACAGAACACCTTGGCAAACCTCAAAAATGCCCTTGGAAGGGCGCAAGAGGACTTGCGACGAGTTGAAATTGCCGAGCAGGATCAAGCATCTCAGCGTTGCAAGACAAACGCAAATGGTGAGCTGACGTATGCACTAGCACTTCTAAGGCTCCTGGAGGACTGACAGCGTTGGTAACGTTGGGCATGTTCCTAAACCAAACTAATCTTGGTTACTAATATGAGTAAAAATTTCGACAAGCTTGTGTGTCTCAAAGACGGCAATGGAACGAAGCGTTGGTACCTGAATGGTATGAAGACCTGGAACTTTGGAGGGTGACCTCTGAGATGTTTAGTTCCCTGTTTCCGTCCACAGAAGATATACACCTGGAAGAATAAGATGGTAGTCTCAATTTACAACTGTTGGTTTTGCGAAAAACCATTGGCACAATCTAAACCTAAACTGAAAGGGAAGAAAAGGGCAAAAACTCCTTTTTCAGTTACCACCTTTTATTGTGATACTAGCTGCAAAAGCAAGTACGACAAAGCCTTGGAGGAAGTCCAGCGGCCATATCGCCAATGGTCAGACTACATGTGTGGTGAACGGGAGAAGCCTCCGAGAAAGCTCAAAGAGCTAGCTAAGAAGATTGGCTGGCCAAAAGACTTGGTTACTGAGGAAGATACGGAAGACACCCCTGTTGTCAAGTCATCAGGCCGTAAGTGCGGCAAGTGTGGTGAACGTGGGCACAATGCCCGCACATGCGGGACACAAAAGCAAACTCCAGAGAAGAAGGCGGTCGCCAAGGCCATTTCGGCTCCCCCTAAAAGGGTTATGAAAAAGAGCAGGGGCAAAAAGGCGCAGCCAAAAAGAAGGGTTATCAGTAAAAAGAAGGCAGCAAAGCAGCGCCAGTACCGCTGTGGCCTCTGTGACAGAGCAGGACACAATGCACGTAGCTGTGACCGCCGACCATTAGAACCAGGTGAATTTGAACCAAAGCTTCTGAAGGCAAGCAAGGTCGGAAAATACAAGTGTGGCAAGTGCCACCAAATCGGACACAATGCACGTACGTGTGTAGAAAGCAACAGGAAGTAAAATATGTTTAAAGCAGGTGACAAGGCTCTCACAAACAAGGGAAACAGGATTGTTGAAATTCGACGAACTCTCCAGGCTGACAACTCACCAGGGTGGGGGCAGGTCGAAACAGAAGACGGCGTTTACTGGGAGCGGGAACTTCACCAGGCTCACCAGACAGTCTTGGACACTATCGAGGCTAAGGAGCAGGACTTTATAGGTGAGATGAGCGAAGCGATGGCGGAAGTTTTCGATGAAGTTCCTTGGAAGCTGACTGGCAAACTCAACAAACTTCTTAATGAGGCCAATCTAAAAGTCGATTTCCGAGGACACTGGAAAAATGGTTCTGCACTTTATGACTCGGCGCACTTCACTAAGAAGATGATGAGACATCAACTTTTCTTGGGCGTTGAGAGAAAGAACATTGAAGACCTAATTGAAGTTCTTGTGCACAACAAGAAGAAGCAAGCCCTCAAGAAGCTCGATAGGTGGATTGGACTTGGGCAGTCTGTAGGTTTAGGCTCATCAGCCTGCACTTACTGTGCCAAAGACAACTTCCAGCTTGAAACGGATGGCATTACTGTTCGATTACTTGGGGATACCTGCCCAGTGCCTGAAGGCTTCGAGCCTAATGTGTGGGAGTTGAACGTGCCCAGCGGAAAACTGGTCATTGAGAACGGCCTTAGCAATTGGTTTCCGCTTCCTGAAGGAGACCTCGATTGCGATATCAATACGATTATTGGCTGCCGTGAATATTCACAACTTCATGCTGCCATTGGTCTGTCTTTTGGGTTTGTTGGCAATACTTGCCCAAGTGTAGTAGAAGGTGAAAAGAAGGACTCCTACAGAATCGCCAATGGCAGCTCAGAAAAGGAGCTGGCGAACATCTGCACCGACCTTTGGTGGTATTCAATTTGTGATTACGAAGAACTCGAACGCCGACTGGAAAAGTTCGGTGACCACGGTGACAGAGGAATGTCGCAATTCACTGTTATCGATGTGAAACCTGGGGTATACCAATTCAATCACTATGACGAAGCAGATTGCCATGCTACAGAAGTGCTTTTTGCAGACTTCGCATGGGTCCGTGAGCCAGGCCCCGTGAAGGATTTTCTCGGCGAATGCTCTGAGTTGCCCGAAGTCAATCCACACGCATACGTACAACGTCAGTGTCAGCAGTGGCCAACCCTTTATGGCAAGACGGGAAGTTATCCTTATGACGAAGTGCCAGTGCCCTGGGAGCAAATGTCAGAAGAGGATCAACATCATTCCTGGGAACGTGTAGCCAACCAAATTTTCTTCACCCTCGGAGGCGGGACCTCGTGGCACGAAAATGGTTTTCCAGCTGAAAAGGTCGCCAAGGACGTTGTCGATATTGAACCCCCAAGCTTTCGTTACCAGGTTAACTGGTACCCTTTTTCGAAGGGTTACGGCGGGCTTTTTGGCGATGTCAAACTAAGCAACAGTTTTGCTAGGCTCGCATTCCGTTGTCTTGAGTCGATTATTTCTTTTGGGATGAAAGTTAGTGATAGTGAAAGATGCCGCCACACTTACCAGGCCCGTAGTAGAATGAGCATGGCGGTAACCAAGTACCGAGAAATGGCACAACTTTACCCAGAAGCAGCCGATCCTGAATATGTTTGGTGGCTTTCTGAGAAGGGGCGAGCAGAAGCCTGGGTGGAACGATTTGATCTTGGTCCGAAGTACACTGAAAAACACCGCAAATACGTCCAGGCTCAGCGTTGGGTTCCCGATGATGCTTATGCAATTGAGTTTGACACACGAAAGATATCGGATGGGCAGTTTACTGGAAAAAATGGCTGTTGGTCATCAAAAGCCTCGGCTGATGGTTTTGCTATCCTAGAATGGGGTGACTTTGAGCCAGGTGAGAACCCTGAAGACAACTGTTTTTGGGCGAGTCACGCAGAAAGAACGGCAGTACCTCTTTATTCGGTGGCCAGAGTTGTGAAAGTCGGAGAAGTCTCACATATGGGTCGGACACTTGTAGAGCTTTCATATGACTATGGGACCGAATGGATGCGTTCAGCAACAACCCGCAAGGCAGTTGAAGAAAAGGTGCATAAACAAGGCATTCGTGTTCTCTCTAAAGAGGAATATAATGAGCTTTTGCCAACAGCAAGAAACTTTTCATCATAAAATTACTGAATGACAAACAAGGGCAAAATTAGCAAAGTCGTTTATCCAGGTGGCGGAATAAAGCTAAATATCAATGCCAAGAGTAACGTGAAGTTTCGTCTTGGTGTCGGCCTTATTGTTATCGCCTCGTTGCTCATTCTTCTACTTGCGAGCGAAGAATGAGCAATGAATCGCCCAAGCTTGTGTGTCTCAAAGACAACAATGGAACGAAGCGTTGGTATCTAAATGGTAAGAAACACAGGACCGATGGTCCTGCGGTTGAACGTGCCAACGGAACCAAATATTGGTACCTGAATGGTCAGAGACACAGGA
>Ga0222673_1000079_pt1 | contig 59187 bp, 52 predicted proteins | sample AntAcemetagen801_FD_179845 | JGI IMG/M metagenome (GOLD analysis project Ga0222673, IMG submission 179845) | Saline water microbial communities from Ace Lake, Antarctica - #801 | ecosystem: Environmental > Aquatic > Non-marine Saline and Alkaline > Saline | place: Antarctica: Ace Lake...
CCCGATCAGCTCATGTTATTCCAATAGGGAGGGGTTCTAAATGACGCAAAGCCATAAAACAAGCTTTATATATCCAAATGGTTCGTTAACTTGCCTATAGTAAAATTTAACCGGACACTACTGATATAGTTTTAATGTTCTTGTAAATATTAATTGCATCGGGAATAATTTTTCTTAGATTAAACATCGTTTATCTCTTTTATTACTTAATGAATGGGTGAATTAAAACGCGAATTAGGGTTTTGGGATGCATTAACGATCGGGGCGGGAACCATGATCGGAGCCGGTATATTTCTTCTTGCCGGTGTTGCACTTGAGATGTCGGGACCGGGAGCTATCTTTGCATATCTGTTAGCCGGTGTAGTCTGCATGATCACAGCCTCCAGTGCGGCTGAATTAGCAACCGGAATGCCCACATCCGGTGGAGATTACTTCTTTGTCTCTCGTTCTCTTGGTCCTGCAATGGGCGCCATATCCGGAGTTGGTATCTGGCTTAGCCTCACTTTTGCCATCGCCTTTTACCTCTATGGATTAGGCGAATACATGTCACAGTTTTTACCCCTAACAGCATTTTGGGGTGCTGCCATTGGAGGCGTTATTTTGACCGCATTAAATATCATTGGCGCAAAAGAGTCAGGACGCACACAAGTGGTAATCGTTTTGATACTGTTTGTGATCTTAGGAGCCTTTAGTATACTTGGTACGTTTCACATTGAAACTGAAAACTACAAACCATTTCTACCATTTGGTTTTGAATCGATATCCGCAACCACGGCACTGGTTTTTGTATCCTTTCTGGGTTTTGTAAAAATTGCAGCTGTTGCAGAAGAGATTAAAGATCCATCCAAGAATTTACCCCGTGCACTGATTGGGTCGGTAGCACTGGTTACCGTACTCTATGTGGTGATTATTCTTGTAATTGGAGGGATGTTTACTCAAGAAACAATTGGACAGGTCAGAGATCCACTGGCAACGGCTGCCCGAACCATGATGGGTCATCCGGGAGGTGTTGCGATTATCATTGCCGGCTTACTTGCGACATTATCATCAGCAAACGCAAGTATTTTAGCATCATCACGAATCAATCTTGCTATGGCAAGAGACAGAATGGTTCCAAACTGGTTGAGTGCCATCCATGAGAAGCTACTGACTCCCTATCGCGCCATATTGCTTACAGGTATTCTTGCTTTGCTATTTCTACTATTAGATAGCCTCGAAAATTTGGCAAAAATAGCCAGTGTTCTTCAGTTATACAGTTATGCAGCCTTGAACATAGGCTGTATTATCTTAAGAGTTACGGGCCCCGATTGGTACAAACCCACTTATCGTACACCGGGCTCCCCCTGGCTTCAAATCGTTGCATCCCTCGGATGTCTATCGATTATTCTCTATTCAGGGCCTTTTGCACAGATCGCAGTTGTTGTTCTGATTGTCGGAAGTTTGGGCTGGTATCTTGCTTGGGGACGCAGCCGCGTAAGTTTCGAACACGCCGTTCCTGAATTCAAAGAGAAATGGGCTGAACACGGTTTAAGCGTCTTTCAGATTCCAGCTATTCATTATGAAGCAGCTGCATCAGTAGATTTTATTCCTAATGTCCGTGAATTGAACCCTGATAATGCCCGACATGTGGTGACTGCTCTTGCCAATCCTAAGCATGAAGGAGCTTTATTGAGAATTTCTCATATCATCGCAGCCGGACTCAAAGAAGGCGGTAAAGTCGCCGGTTTGAGCTTGATAAAAGTTCCGTATCAAACCCCTCTATCTACCATTCGGGAAAAATTGGGAGAAAAAGAGTTTGTTAAAGAGAGCATTGAAGAGATTAGCCATCGGTCGAGAGCAGACCAATTGGCGTTAGAAGAGTGCAAAGAAGCGTTGTCAAAAACAACCTTCGAATCTATATCCGAAGCAGCTTATGATGTTTTTAAAGGCCTGATTAATGAAACTGAATCAAGGAAAGCAGATATGCTGGTCATGGGATGGCAAGGTGGATTTAGTGTCAGAAGAATTTATAAAACCCCTGTTCAAAGAATTATTAAACATTTAAAGGCCGATCTGGCAGTCCTTAAAGAGCGAAACTTAAGTAATATTAACTCCATTGTTCTGCCGTGGGGTGGTGGATTGCATGCACAACTTGGATTGGAAATTGGAGTTCGGATTGCCCGTACCGTTGGCGCCAGATTAAAGTTATTACGTCTTGTTAAAATAGGCACAGATATTGAAGAGGAGAGAGCTGATCTGTTGGAAAAAATAAAACCCCTGGTTGGTAGTTTTACACAATTAGAAATCGATATTCGAGAATCAGATGATGTGACCGGTGGTATATTTGATGAGCTCTCTACTGAAGATCATGATCTGGTCATCATCGGTGCTTCACGCGACAGGACGTTGAAAAATGTACTCTTCGGTACCATCCCGGATGTGATTGCAGATGGTGCTCCCTGCTCGGTCTTGATGGTTCGACGATATGTAACGGATGACTGGAAATTAAAAGCCAGTGAAGGCATCAAGCAGTTTAAGGAACAACTCGGCATAACCACTTCTCCTGCCTCAGATAGTGATCAATCATAATTCATCATACAAATAAGATAACCATTGCTGCATAAGAAATCATAGCGAATAGTCCGGCCATGATTGCAAGCGGCAGTTGTGTGGTTACATGATCCATCAGATCGCATCCGGTGGCAAGAGAACTTAAGATGGTTGTATCCGATATTGGGGAGCATTGATCTCCCATCACGCTCCCTCCGATAACAGCTGCAAAACAGAGTTTCAGGAAGAACACATCCGGTACAACAGCCCAGGCTAATGGTATGGCGATTGGAAATACGACAGCAAATGTCCCCCAGGATGTACCGGTTGAAAAAGCGATAATCAAACAGAGTATCATCAATATACCGGGAAGAAAAGCCGGCACAATCAAATCTCCAATCAATGCTACTACATAGTCTGCCGTACCAACAGCGTCTGCAACCTCTTTTAACGAAACAGCAAAAGCTAAAATAATCGCTCCGATGGTTACCCCTTTACATCCATCCACAAAACCGTTAATTGCAACCTGGAGCTTCATACCTTTTATAAGCGCAATTCCTAAACCAGCCAAAACAGCCAAGATAAAAGCCTCCGCAATTAAAAGAGTTGGATCATCTTTTCGTCCCATAAAAAAATAGGTAACAACATATGGGATGATTGCAACTCCTAGTAGGGTTCCGATAGGGCCGAAAAAATCGATCAGTCCGGGGTTGTAGTCCTTAGGCACTTTTTGCTGGGTGAGCTCATCTGCAGCCATAGGGGTAGCTCCTTTACGGTCGAGCGGTCCTCCGCCTCGGGCACGTTCAATAGCTGCCCGCATTTTTTTACCCGGAACCCACGGTAATTTATCCCAGGCAAAAATCAGTGTGATCAGAATGGCAAATATTGCGTAAAAATTGAGCCAAATTGTGCTGAAAAAGAAATTTACTCCATCTTGTGACGTTGCAAAAATGGGAAGAGTTCCGATTACCAGGCTGCTCACATAAAACGGCCAAACATTAAATGGAATCAGGGTAGCTGCAGGAGATGCTGTGCTATCCACCATGTAAGCCAGCTCTTCATGAGAAACTTGATGCTTATCAGCTACGGGCCTGACAGTAGCGCCGGTCAGTACTGTACTAATTGTACCTCCCTGATGAAATATTATCCCCATCATCCATGTAAAGAATTTAGCAGACCGGGGTCCACGAACCATCAAACGACTGGCCCATTCCGCGAATTTTTCAGCACCCCCGGTACGGGTCCAGATACCAATTAAACCCCCTAATGCCCAGAGATAGACAAGCAGGATAAGGGCAAAACTTTCGGTTCCGATAGACGGTATTAAAAAACTCTGAACTATGTTTATTTCACCGGCAATCACACCTCCCAGACAGATCCCAATAAAGAGTGCACTCACCACTTCGCGTGTCCAGAAGGCGAGTATTATCGCTACTAAGGGTGGCATGATAGACCAGATTCCATAGTGGCCATCCTGCATCGGAATCATTTGATTCATGCCGGTGTAAACCCCGGCCAAGATGAGGGCAATAAATGCTCCTGCAAAGATCTTTCTTCGATTTTTAGGATCTCCATAGCGGGATTGAATATATCCGGATAAATTACTCATGGTTCATTCTATTTTTTTAAAATGTAAAAGAAGAGATTCAAGATAGATTGTCAACAAAAAACTTAAAATCATAGATAATTGATGGCAGAATGAAAGAACAATGGTTATTATTAAAGCTTACCATTGGAATCTATTTTGCACTCTATAAAGTCACTAGATTCGGGTCTGACCTCGAAAATACAATAATAATTCTCTAATCTATACTATGGATCTGATACACGCGGTAATACTTGGAATTGTCGAAGGATTAACCGAATTCCTGCCTATATCCTCAACCGGTCATTTAATTGTTGTTGCAGATTGGCTGGGAGTTGAGCCGAGCGATCAGAATACGGCTTTTAAAGTGATCATTCAGGTGGCAGCTATTTTTGCAGTAGTATCCAATTATAAAGAGCGATTTCATATTCGGCATATCACACTTTGGACAAAAATTTTCATTGCTTTTCTTCCAATTGCAGTTATTGGGTTGCTATTTGGTGATCAGATTGAGGAACTATTTGTTGTGCAAACCGTTGCCTGGATGTTCATCATTGGGGGGATCATATTCCTGGTATTAGAACACTACTATGATGAAGATGTACAACCGGTTCGTACGATGGATCAGATCAGTTTTAAGCAGTCAGTATGGGTCGGTTTTGCACAAGTTTTTGCAGTAATACCGGGAACCAGCAGAGCCGGCGCTACGATTGTGGGCGGAATGCTGACCGGCATGGATCGTAAAACCAGTGCTGAATTTTCTTTTTTGTTAGCCCTGCCGGTGTTATTTGCAAGTTCAGCTTACTCGATGTTGAAGTACTGGCAGGAATTTGTAGATACCAGCTTTTTACCACTAATTATCGGGTTTATTGTATCATTTTTAGTCGCATTCCTAACCATGAAACTTTTCCTCAGCTTTTTGGAGCGGTTTACATTTAGGGCTTTTGGAGTGTACAGAATCCTGTTTGGAGCACTGTTACTTTTTCTGCTCTATTAACACGCCCGGACGCTCTGATAGTCTGTAGTTCGCCACAGTCATACCATTCTCTTGGTAAATTTACAGGACGGGTGCGGGTGAAGGAAAAAGAAAAACGATAAATTGAAAATTCGAAGTTGCACTTTATTACGAACGTACATTTCTAAAAGTCACCTGAGTCATCCATCAGTTGACTTTTTTATTGATAAAAATCCACCAATCCATCACTTACATTTTACGAAAAAGAATTTCCACCAGCGAAATCGCCAGGCCTCAGCCTCTACTGTTGTAAAACCGGCTTCGTTAAGTATCGCTTTCATTTCATCAAGGGATCGTGTGTTCATCTCTTGATTTGAAACAACAGTAATGATCCAGTTCAGAAAACGAAAGAATCCGGTTCTGTTCCAACTCAAAATATAGAGTTGCCCCCCACTTTTCAGCATTCTTCTGAAATGTGATAAAACAGCTGGATGATCTGTGTAGTACCGAAATGAATTCAGGCAGATAATTTTTGTAAACTCATCCTCTCTAAATGACAGATCTTCCGAAAAATCGGATGTAAATTCAATCTCTTTATGATATCGTAACCGGTATTTTGCCTGCTCCAGCATTCCTCTGGATGGATCATTCAAGACCAATCTTTTAAATGGGCCGTATTTACTTAAAATTCCTTCCGCAAGCATGCCCGTACCTGCACTTACATCCAGGATTTGATCCTCTTTTTTCAGAGTCAATTTTTTCAACATCTTTTGATGCGTGTGCCGCAGATAGGCTCTGTAGATACGATCATATCTATCAGCCAACTTATCAAATGTCTCGGTATTTTTTTGGGCTTTTGTTTTCATAATCGACCCTCCTAATGATGACTTTTCCACTCTCCGAATCCCGAATAAGCCTCTCGAGTATCGTGTACTATTTTAGCTACCAAACAATTTAATCAATTCTGATGCAGCTTTAAAGGAGCTGATAGACCCTTCAGCAACTTTATTTTCAATTGCCTTCACTCTCTTTTTGACTGCAGGATGTTGATAGAACGTCTCTTTAAGTCGATAGTATATATTTTCGTACATCCAATCAATCGCTTGTTTTTTTCGATGGTTTTCAAAATGTCCGTTTTTTTGAGTATATGTGATATAATTCATCACCTCATCCCAAATTTGGTTGAGGCCGGACCCATCAAGCGACGAACAGGTTTTCACGACCGATTTCCATCCGGAGGGTTGATTCGGAAACATTGAAAGTGCATTCTGATACTCTTGTTTAGCTCTTTTTGCAGTATCAACATTCTCTCCATCTGCCTTATTGATCGCTAGTAAATCAGCCATCTCCAGAATTCCACGTTTTATTCCCTGCAACTCATCGCCTGCACCGGCTAACATCAAAACCAGAAAAAAATCGACCATTGAATAAACAGCCGTCTCCGACTGGCCCACGCCTACTGTTTCAATAAATATCATTTCATAACCCGCCGCTTCACACAACAACAGGGTCTCCCGCGTCTTTCTTGTAACTCCACCCAACGCTCCGGCTGTGGGTGAGGGACGAATATATGCATCCGGATGCGTTGACAGAAAATGCATTCTTGTTTTATCACCCAGTATACTCCCTTTCGAACGGCTGCTGCTGGGGTCGACGGACAATACGGCAATTTTTTTCCCTTCTGAGATCAGTTTTTTTCCCAATGCATCGATAAATGTGCTTTTTCCAACCCCGGGAACACCGGAAATACCGATACGAACAGAATTCCCTGTTTTTGCCATACACTGCTCTAAAATCTCCTCACTGATCTCCCTGTGGGCCTCTTTAGAACTTTCAATAAGGGTTATCGCTTGCGACAGTACGCTTTTGTTTCTCGAAAAAATACCTTCCACATACTCTTCCACTGATTTTGGAGAGCCTTTTTTAGCCCTGAAATCCGGGTTCACGGAATCAAATATTTTACTCTCTTTACTCATCCATCAAGATATTCAAGATCTTTTGTGCCGCTTGTGCAATCACAGTACCCGGACCAAAAACGGCGGCAACTCCCAAGCCATATAAAAATTCATAATCCTTATTGGGTATCACTCCACCTACAATCACTACAATATCTTCTCTTCCCAACTTTTTCAACTCACTGATTACAGCAGGCACCAGCGATTTGTGTCCGGCAGCCAGACTCGACAGTCCCAGAATATGAACATCATTTTCAACGGCCTGAATGGCTGCTTCTTCCGGCGATTGAAAAAGCGGACCAATGTCCACATCAAAGCCTAAGTCAGCAAAGCTTGTAGAGATCACTTTCGCTCCGCGATCGTGGCCATCCTGACCCAGTTTTGCGACCATGATCCGTGGACGGCGACCCTCCTTCACCTCAAATTGGTCGGTCAGTTTTCTCGCTTTAATAAAATCTTCGTTTTGATCTATTTCTGAGGAATACACGCCGGATATGGATTGAATGGTTGCACGGTAACGCCCAAACTCTTTTTCCATTGCTTGAGAGATTTCACCTAATGTAGCCCGTTTTCGAGCAGCATCAACGGCCAATTCAAGAAGATTTCCTGAACCCGATTTTGCACACTCTGTAATGGCATTCAGAGCTACATCTACATCTGCTTGATTTCGCTCTGATTTTAGTTTTTGGAGTCTCTCTAACTGAGATTTAAGCACTTTATCATTATCAACTACAAGAATATCAATTGGATCTTCTTTTTCCAACCGATATTTATTGACACCAACAATCGTCTCTATACCACTATCCACTCTGGCCTGTTTCCTGGCAGCGGCCTCTTCGATCCGCATTTTTGGGATACCTGCTTCAATTGCTTTGCTCATGCCACCCAGCTCTTCTGTTTCACTAATCAACTCCCAGGCTCTTTCAACCAGTTGGGCAGTCAGATATTCAACATAGTAGGAACCCCCCCAAGGGTCGATGGATTTGGTGATACCGGTCTCATTTTGAAAATAGATCTGAGTATCGCGAGCAATTTTGGCGGAATAGTCTGTTGGAAGTGCAATTGCCTCATCCAGTGCATTTGTATGGAGAGACTGAGTATGGCCAAGCGCTGCAGCCAATGCCTCAACACAAGTTCGGGTAATATTGTTATAAGGATCTTGTTCGGTCAGGCTATATCCGGATGTCTGGCAGTGTGCGCGAAGTGAAAGAGACTTCGGATTTTTTGGTTTAAACGGTTTGATTAAAGATGCCCATAACAATCGACCTGCCCTTAGCTTGGCAATCTCCATGTGATAGTTCATGCCGACAGCCCAAAAGAATGAGATTCGAGGAGCAAAATCATCGATATCCAATCCTGTTTCGATACCCCGGCGCACATATTGAAGTCCGTTAGCAAGAGTATAAGCCAATTCCAGATCCGCCGTAGCGCCGGCTTCATGCATGTGGTACCCACTCACACTGATACTGTTAAAACGAGGCATCTTTTTCGAGGTGAATTCAAAAATATCACCAATAATTCTCATCGAGGGTTCGGGCGGATAGATATAGGTATTCCGTACCATGAACTCTTTCAAAATATCATTCTGAATTGTTCCGCTCAGTTTTTCAACAGAGACACCCTGCTCTTCCGCAGCAACAATATAAAATGCCAAAATCGGTATTACAGCACCATTCATGGTCATCGAAACCGACATTTTATCAAGTGGGATCTGATCAAAGAGTATTTTCATGTCCAGAATAGAATCAATCGCTACCCCTGCTTTTCCAACATCCCCAAGGACTCTGGGATGGTCAGAATCGTATCCTCTATGAGTTGCCAGGTCAAACGCTACAGATAGGCCTTTTTGTCCACCCGCCAAATTTCGCCGATAGAAAGCATTGGACTCTTCTGCGGTAGAAAAGCCGGCATATTGCCGGATCGTCCAGGGTCTTTTTGTGTACATGGTGGCATATGGCCCTCTAAGAAAGGGTGGGATTCCTGCAGCAAATTCCAGATGTGACAACCCTTCCAGATCATCAGAATCAAATCGTTTTTTTACGTCAATTTTTTCCGGTGTTTTCCAAATTTGATCTCTGTATGAATCTTCATTTTGTTCTGTTTTGGCCACCTGTTTCAAACTGAAATCGGGCAATTTCTGAGCACTATTCGATTTCATTTGTTGATGATCCAACTCACTGCGGCTACCCTGATAAAATTTTTGAAGTGAACCACTCATCATGGAGATGGTAAATCCGCCCTCTGACTCAATTTTCTTATAGAGTTCCCATGATTTTTGAGCAAAGTCCTTTGTTAAAAAATCGATATAGTACGATCCGTCTGCCGGATCTTGAACTTTATCCAGGAAGGCCTCCTCTCTTAGAATGTGATGAATATTTCTGGTAATTCGGGCAGGGATATGGTTTTCGGAATTTTGTTGTTTTCCCGGAGGATGAATCATGATAAGGTCTGATCCGCCGGCAATGGCACTCATCGCAGTCGTCACCGATCGAATAATATTTGTTTCAGCTTCACCCTCGAAAAATTCTGCCGGGTCAATTTCAGTGAGAATTCGTGGATGAGCTGAACTGTTGAGTTGGTGAGCATCAGAAAAAAGATTCCAAATTGTCGGAATCGCTCGCAACTTTGCCATTTCCGGGAAATAGAGAGATTTAGACAGCGTTTTGATCATGAATCGATTCATCATTGGCTCTCTTTGCCCGGGCTCTATATTTAACAGAATTTCACTCATCATAGAGAGTGCAATCGCTAACTCCTCTACTATGGTAGCCCCTTTTATTCTCATTGCAGAGGTGTTTATTAAAACAGTAGCTTTACTGTTTTTATTGAAAAATTCTGCATTAAACTGAATCGGTTTCTTCGCATTCTTTTTTAATAAACCGTTTTGTATCCAGTCTGAAAAGGGATCCACTGCCATGCGATACCCTTTCCGTTCGCTGCCCAAACACTGCAGAAGTTTTTCTATTTCAGATTGGTTTGATTTACAATTAAAAATCAATTCACAATGATCATCTAACCCACGGGTCATTTTTTTAACGTCACTTTCACTTGAAATCAAAACTCCAGAATCAAATGATCTGTTTTCATCCGGTGATTCTGTTTTGAGTGCGATGAAGCATGCATGCATCCCGCCTTTTGCTGCCTTGATCATTGTACGGTTTGCATCTTCAGGGGTTTTTCCATGGATCGCCTCGCAACATAACCAGCCGGATTTCTGTTTCGGGCGAATAAGATGATTCAAATTGAGTGACTTCCAATCTTCAAGCGTAAAATAGGGAGGAACTACAACTCCCTCACCTGTATCCCAATTGAGTTCATTCTTGAGCTTTTTTACGTTTAAATCTTCTTGTACACATTTTTCCCACTCTTCTTTTCCTGATTGAGGGAAGTCTGAAAACAGTTTTTTATGCTTTGGCTCCTTATTTGACACAATTCTATTCCGTTAACTCAATTTTAGCTGCTACTCTTCAGAAGAATGTAACAATCCTTATTATAACATTTAAAAATAGGAATAGAGCGACACCTTACCTAACCATTTCAATCGATTCACTTGCGGAAAAGCGCTTGCATATGCTTATATTGTGAGTCGACAAAAAACGATTCAAGACAATATTAAAAAACACTACAATGATTGACTCTACTCAACGTATTGCTCCTCTTACACATCTCACGGAAGATGAGCAGATGCTCAAAGATGCGGCGGCTGAATTTGCTGATACCATCATCAAACCAAAAGTTTATGAAATGGATGAAGCTGCAAAGCTCGATCCGGATCTGATAAAAAACTTTTTTGAGATGGGATTTATGGCGATTGAGGTACCGGAGAAGTACAGTGGTGGTGGAGGTACTTTTTTTATGAGTATTCTCGCTATTGAACAGATATCCAGGGTGGATGCATCTGTTGGGGTCTTCATGGATGTTCAGAATACCCTTGTAAATAATGCTTTTCTGAGATGGGGGACTGAAGAGATCAATGATCGATTTTTGCCACAACTGGCAACAAAAAAAGTTGGAGCCTATTGCCTTTCAGAAGCCGGTTCGGGAAGTGATGCATTTGCCTTGAAGTGCTCAGCGAAAGAGGATGGAGATCACTACATTTTGAACGGCACTAAATTATGGATTACCAATGCGAATGAAGCCGACATCTTTTTGGTCTTTGCTACGATAAATCCAGATGCAGGCTATAAAGGGATTACCGGATTTATCGTGGAAAGAGGGATGGAAGGGTTCTCCATATCAAAAAAAGAGAATAAATTGGGAATTCGCGCAAGTTCTACCTGTGAACTGCTATTTGAGGATGTCAGAATTCCTAAAGAAAACATATTGGGAGATATTGGAAAAGGGTATAAAGTAGCTATCGAAACACTGAATGAGGGGCGAATTGGTATTGGAGCACAAATGATCGGTATTGCACAGGGATCCTTTGATGCGGCCTTGGCATATACTCAGGAGAGAAAACAATTTGGGAAAGCCATTTCAGATTTTCAGGGAGTTCAATTTCAACTGGCGAAAATGGCAACAGAATTGGAAATGGCCCGCCTTCTTGTTTATAATGCCGCCAGATTAAAAGAGGCCGGACAGCCATTTCTCAAGGAGGCCGCCATGGCAAAATACTACAGTTCAGAAGTAGCCGAAAAACTGAGTTCAATGGCTATTGACCTTTTTGGTGGGTATGGCTATGTAAAAGAGTATCCTGTTGAGAAGTTTTATCGCGATTCGAAAATTGGTAAGATTTATGAGGGAACGTCAAATATGCAGCTTCAAACAATCTCAAAGATCATTTTGAATGGATAATGGAGTTTTATTTAATTTGAAAATGTGTGATTTCAATAAAACATCTTAAGAATGTATATTCATCGGGAATGATTTATAAAGATGAATATGTTGTAGAGATGTTTATATCTAAATTCTAATCTAGTGAAGTTAATATCTATACCTACTAGGAGTGTTGACGCTCATTCAGTCACAAAATTGAAGACACCATGAAAGATCTTAAGGAGTTCCTAAAATCAAATTGTAAAAATGAAGAGTCGTATAAAAAACTTTTCGAGTTTGTCGATCAGCTAGAAAAAGAAAAAGAGAGTGTTGATCACCAATTAATGCTGTTAGAAAGAGCGATCAGCAGTGATTACGATTCTATTGTCATCACCTCACTCCATTTAGAAAAACCGGGCCCTGAAATCGTTTATGTAAATGATGGTTTCACTAAAATGACAGGGTATTCCAGAGAAGAAGCTATCGGGGCTACCCCCAGAATATTACAGGGTGAAAAAACAGATCGTGCTGTCTTGGATAAACTGAAACAGCGACTCAAAGATGGTCAGGCTTTCTTTGGACACACGGTTAATTACCGAAAAGATGGGACAGAATTTATTAATCAATGGGATATTCATCCACTCACAGATAATAAAGGTGAAATTACACATTGGGTCTCTTATCAACACGACATCACTGAGAGAAAACGGTCTGAGAAAAAAGTGGTCGATTCACAAGTTGAATTTGACCGTTTAAAGGAAGAATCGAAGAAGACGTTGGTTGATGTTGATATTCAGGGAAATATCATTACATCCAATAAAGCATTCAGAGATTTGACCGGATTTGATGAAGATGAACTCAAAATGAAAAAAGTCTATGAGCTCTTTGTTGATGAGCATCTTGAAACGTTTAAACACAAATTTGATAAATTCAAGCCTAGTGATTTTGATAATATCACATACAATTTAGCTCTTGAAAATAAAAAGGGTACAGAAATTGAAGTTACTATAAAGGTCAAATTATTAACCATTGATGATCAAACAACCATTCGTGCATCTTTTGAAAATAAATCTCTTCAAAAACGCATAATGGCAATTCTTAAAATGCGTAATTCAAATTTAGAAAAGATGTTTGATGTTGATAAAGAATTCCGCTACAGTATCTTACCTGAAGGAGATAAAAATTTTAGATTTAAGTATCTCTCTGAGACTTTTCAAAATATAACCGGTATCTCTTTCAAAAATGCTTCCAACTTGAAAATTGAAGATATTGTACACTCTGACGATCTGGAGAAAGTGTATAAACATTTGAATTTGGTTTTAGAAGGCAAACCCAGTACTGAACAGTTCAGGATAAAAAGTAAAAAAGGAGATTATATCTTCGTTATTGATTATGCAAAACCTGTATGGGACTCCGAAAACGCTAATGTAGAAGAGATTAAAGGATCTGTATCTACAGAAATATCTTCAGCGATGACGAATTCCAATAGTTAGTGAATATATTCTTAAGTTTGTAACTCATTGTTGATGCCGAACACCAAGACCTATGACTATAGACGAAAAACAGGAACGAATTATTCGTCAGTTTAATCTATTGGGAGACTGGCCCGAGAGATATAAATACATCATAAAATTAGGACAAAAATTAGATCCTATTGATGAAGAGAAAAAAGTGGATGAGAATCTTGTCCGGGGTTGTCAATCTCAGGTTTGGCTTATCACTGATTTAAATGACGATAAGGTGAATTTTTATGCGGATAGTGACGCAGCCATTACAAAAGGACTGGTTGCTCTTCTGGTCGATTTTTACTCCGGTGAAACGCCTGATGTTATACTGAAGACAAATCCATCATTCATTAAACAGATCGGTATGGAAGATCATCTATCACCTACAAGATCAAATGGATTGGCTTCTATGGTAAAACAGATGAAAATTTATGCTTTAGCCTATAAAAGCAAGCTGGATCAACATGTATAACCAAAATCAATCTCTTTTCATCTAATTGTTATGTAATCTTCTCTGAAAGATGTTATCTTTCGCGCTAATCAAAATGTCACATTAGAAAAGAAATGAATAAGTTATCAAATCAAATAATCGCTTTTTTTGTTGTAATTGGCATCGTAGTTGCAGCTCTCTATTTCTCAGGAGTATTTAATGCTTCCACTGAATCTTCAACAGATTCTGAACCATCTGAGCGAACAGCCAGAACAGTAGAAATCTTAGTATATAGTGATTACTCCTGCCCCAGTTGTAAAATGTACAATCCACTCACTCTTCAGATCGATCAGGAATATGGTGATTTGGTAAATGTCGTTCACCGTCACTTTCCTCTCGAATCGTTCCCAAACAGTCGTTTAGCACATCAGGCTGCTGAAGCTGCCAGACAGCAAGATAAATTTTATGATATGCACAATGCTCTATATGATTTACAGGCAGAATGGGCGCCGGGACACGTTAATGCACGTGAGTACTTTATTCGCTTTGCAGAAGAAATTGGTTTAGACATGGATCAATTTTTAACCGATCTGGATTCAGAAGAGACTCAAAATACAGTGGAGACACAACGGCAAGAAGGGATACGAAGAACCGTTAATGCAACTCCGACTTTATTTATTGACGGACATAAACTTCGTCAGAATCCGCAATCCTACGAACAGTATAAATCGATAGTTGAACTCTATATGTATCGAAATTGATGATTTGATTTCATACTTATCTACTTGATTTGAATAATATCATCCTCCTGCTGAAGCCGATATGATCTACGAATTCCTGAATAAAGTTCCCGTGTTCGACGAATCGGTTTTCATTGCACCCAGTGCCGATATTATCGGCGATGTAACCATCGGGACTGAAAGCTCTGTTTGGTTTAACGTCACTATCCGTGGGGATGTCAATAAAATTAAAATTGGCAACTGTTCAAATGTGCAGGATAACAGTTCAATTCACGTCATGAATCAGGATGGGCCTACAACCATTGGAAATGAAGTTACTATAGGGCACAATGCCATGATTCATGGGTGCACCATTCATGATCGGGTACTGGTAGGTATCCACGCAACGGTTTTAGATAAAGTAGTTGTAGAGTCTGATGTAATCATAGCTGCCGGTAGTTTGGTTCCACCCGGTAAAAGATTAGAATCCGGCTTTCTCTATATGGGCTCTCCGGTGAAAAAAAAACGAAAATTAAGCCCAGACGAGATCAAATCCATTAAAGATTATGCATCCAACTATGTATCCTACCAACGCACATATCGTCGGGTTGATCAGCATGATAAAAACCCATTCTATGATGCAGATTAACTGCACACTTCAGGATGGATAGCCTGATTCATTTCGGTTTGATCTGACAGTCATTTTGGATTCAAGCAGCAATTCTCACTTATCACTTCACGCCTTTGATGAACGGATTATATATTCACATACCCTTCTGTAAACAGGCCTGTAGTTACTGTGACTTCTATTTTTCTACCCGTAAACAGTTAAAGAAACCCTTTGTTGAGGCTTTAATCCGTGAAATTCTGTTCTACAAAGGAACCAAATATTCAGTCCCGACCTATCAAACCCTTTATATAGGCGGAGGAACACCTTCCCTCTTAAATGAAACTGAATTAAGTGCCATTTTCACAGCACTTTACAGTGTGTTTAATCTGGAGTTTGATGAAGTAACCATGGAACTGAATCCCGATGATGTGACCCCCTCTTATTTGAAACTTTTACAGAAAACAGGGGTCAACAGGATCAGTATGGGCGTACAATCGTTTCAACCCGAACTTCTTACATTCATGAATAGAGCCCATAGTCGCGATGAGGCGCTTATGGCTCTTCGGATTATCCGGGAAACAAATTTTCCAACCTTTACCGCGGATCTTATTTATGGGAATCCGGGTCAGACACTCAACATGCTTGAAGAGGACGTTGAAACATTACTTTCATTCGACCCGCCACATATCAGTGCCTACTCACTCACGATTGAACCTCACACCAGATTAGGAAAACAGGTCAAATTGGGCCGAATTAAACCACCGGATGATGACCATGTTTCTGATCACATCGACCTGGTGACCACTCATTTTTCAGAAGCGGGGTTGCATCGATATGAAGTGAGTAATTTTGCTAAAGAGGGCAAGGAAGCCCTTCACAACAGCAACTATTGGAATCACCATAATTATCTTGGCTTAGGTCCCTCTGCACATTCGTTTTGGAAAGAAGTTGGGCTGGCACGCCGCTGGAACAATCAACCCGATTTAAAGTACTATCTGTCAGCAAAATCAATAGATTACAGGGAAGAAGAAGAAGAGTTAGATTCATCTGTTTTGGCTGAAGAGAGTATCATGCTGGGACTTCGTACAAAGTGGGGAGTTTCTCTTAAAAATTTAGGAATTAAATATGCTTATCAACTCTCATCCGATCAAAAAAAGTGGATTGCACATCAGATAGAAGAAAAACAATTAACTTTCGAGAATGAGGTTCTGAAGCTTACAGACAAGGGTTTAAACATTTCAGATCTTCTTACTGTGGATTTGTTGAGCAAAAAATGATCATTTTAATTTAATCAATTTATATCATCGTACTGATTTCATACCAAATAAAAGCTACCTTTCTGTTGAATTAACAATTGAAAACGACGATTCCAGTGAAAAAAAACATCTTAGTCGCATTTGGAGGCGCCTCCCCCGAGCATGAGGTCTCGGTTATTACTGCACATCAAGCGATAGCTGCGTTACGAGATGACGATCAGTTTCATGTGTACCCTCTCTATATCACGAAGGCCGGCAGATGGCTGACCGGTGATTATCTGCTCGATTTAAAGCATTTTACGGATCTGAAGAAAGTAGAAGAGAAAGCCAATCCGTGCTATTTTACTCAGAATAATTTCGGAGCGACAGTCTTGTCAGAAAGCAGTACAGGTTGGTTTTCGGGCAGCAATGAATGGGTTATCGACACCGTTTTAATCGCTTTTCATGGGTCAAAAGGGGAGAATGGTTCTTTTCAGGGAATTTGTGAAATGTATAACCTCCCATATACCGGAAGTGGAGTGATGGGATCATCAATCGGGATGGATAAAGTCGCTGCCAAATCGATCTGTCGGGATCATGGGGTACCGGTTGTTGAAGGAGTCGATTTTTTTGAATCTGAGTGGGTCAAAAATCAATCATTGATACTTGATAAGATTAAAAAGCTAGTATATCCGGTCATCATCAAACCTGTTCATTTAGGTAGTAGTATTGGGGTTGAGATTGTGAAAGATCAAGATTCTCTTGTAAGAGCCGTTGAGTCAGCCTTTAAATATGATCATCATATTTTGGTTGAGAAAGTAGTAAAACCTCTCATGGAGATTAACTGCTCAGTTTTGGGCTCGTCACATCAATCCAGAGTCAGTGTGTGTGAGCGCCCTGTAGGTAAAGAAGAGATCCTTACATTTAAGGATAAATATATGTCGGAACAATCTTCAAAAGGAATGGCCTCTGCAGACCGAATTATTCCGGCCGATATTTCAGATACATTATCTGAAGAGATCCGGAGCTGTTCTCAAAAAATCTTCAGTCTGCTCTCTTGCAGCGGAGTCGCCAGGCTCGATTATCTGTTTGATACAGATAGCCAACAATTCTATTTTAATGAAATAAACACCATACCCGGGTCATTTTCGTTCTATTTATGGAAAGAGACCGGTCTCTCTTTTCCAGATCTTCTAAAAGAGATGATTCAGTTGGCACATACAGAACATCGACAGAAAGGCAGACAAATTCAGAGTTATGAGACAAACTTATTGAATTCAAAAGCTGTTAAAGGTATTAAAGGATTAAAAGGAACCAAATAATTGATCATGAGAAATTACACTACACTCTTTTTATTTATCATTGCTGTTTTTATTGTATCGGCTTGCAGTACTACCAGTGACACAGTAACTGTAATAGAAGCGACACCTCGCGCTGTTGACGTTCAAGAAACCGTTGTAGAGTCTGAAGAATTTGTTCAGCTTCATATTGGAGTATTGGATCCGGTCACAAATTTAGATCCTCTTTTTGCTAAAAATCTTAGTACACAAAGAGTGCTGTCTTTGATCTATGAAACACTCTTTTCTATCAATGATGAAGGGGAAGCCATTCCATCCCTCGCCGATTCCGTGGAGATATCGGAAGATGGTTTGGACTATGTTATTACTATAGATCGGAATGTATTTTTCCAAGAGTCTGACATATTCCCGACCGGACTGGGGAGAAGAATCCATGCCCGGGATATCAAATGGGCATTTGAAAGAAGTGCACGATCCGGTCTGCCCACAGATGCTGCTGAATTGCTGATGGGAATCAATGGATTTGAAAATTTCTTCTTGGAACAGAGAAACGTTTTTGATTCAGAGGCAAGGGTTCTCAATGAAGTAGTCGGAATTCAGGTTGTGGACAGTGAAAGAGTACTTATTCAGTTGAATGAGAGAGATCCCAATTTTTTAAAAAAGCTGGCTTCTCCATTATTAAGTATCTATCCGCTGGAAGCTTTTAATCAGGCCGGAAGCAGGTTACGGAATGTCGCTGTTGGAACCGGTCCCTACAGACTCGATCGCATTGAAGACGATGGCCGAATTGTGCTCATTCGTAATGACGAAGAAAACCGTGTAAATCGTGTCAACCCTCCAACTATAAACCGGATTGATTTTATTCCTTTTTCATCAGAATCTGCTCTTTTTCAGGAATTTACTAGTGGAAATGTGGATTGGATCCCGGAAATCGGCCCGGAGATTATGGTTCAGGTTTTGGATGATGACTATAATTTATTGCCTTCTTATGCTGAAAGCTATGAAATGGTACAACATTCTGTAGATCACATCACTGCATTCTATTTACATGAAGAGTCCATTACACCAAAAGAGTGGTTACGAAACAGGCTGGGTTTGTTAACTGAGGAAGATTTTATGATTATGGGAGAAATAACTCTTCAGAATCAAAATTTTGAAATCTCTGAGGACGCTCAGCCTGAAGATCGATATTATGTTTCCTATACGGATAATTTATCGGCTAAGGTCCTGCTTAATGAGATGCACAATTTGATTTTCCAACCCTCATCATCACTCGTATTTTTTGATATTCGAATTCCTACTCGAAGAACATCACTATTCAGTCTAAGCAGTGATAGTTACCAAGAGCAGTGGAGTCCACTTCCAGCTGATTATTGGTTGAAATTAGAGACCGGAATCATCGGTTTATATCATCAAAAATTGGATGGAATTCAGAGCTCACCGATACCGTGGAAATTAAACGTAGAAAATATTACCGTTCTCGAAAATTAATCTGTTTAAGATGAAATTCTGCATCATTGCGAATCCTGAAAAATACTCGATTCAGAAGCCTCTGATCCGAGTGGTGGAGTGGTGTAAGGGTAACGATGTGCAGTTATTTATTACTCGTGAGCTCTTTTCGTTTTTTCCGGCGCTTTCTGATTTTGATAGTCTTACTATCGTTTCAACTGAAAACGAAGCTTTCCAACATGCAGATATTGTGATTGCATTAGGTGGGGATGGCACGATGCTCCATACGGCACAGATGGTAAAATACAGTTCTAAACCGGTGTTGGGTATCAATACAGGTCGATTGGGTTTTATGGCAAATATTCAACCCTCACAGATTGAAGAAGCACTTGATCGCATTATTAGGGATGAGTTTACGATTGATAAAAGAGATCTGCTTCAGGCAACCGTATCCGGAGGAAAACACTTTTATGCTCTGAACGAGTTTCTTTTTACAAAAAAAGATACGTCATCGATGATCACTCTAACGGTTGAGTATGATGGTAAATTAATCAATGAATATTGGGCGGATGGACTCTTGGTATCTTCACCGTCCGGATCAACTGCCTATAATCTTTCTGCAGGTGGACCCATTGTACTGCCGGGAACCGCTGTCATGGTACTTACTCCAATCAATCCTCATACATTAACAACTCGACCTTTGGTATTACCTTCTGACAAGAAATTAACTGTAAAAACAAGCGAAATACCTGAAAATATCCTATTTTCATATGATGGGATCATACTTCCGCACAATAGTAAATTGGATGTGGAAATAAGCCGGAGCGAATTTTCCTTTCACCTGATTCAATTACCGGATCAGAACTATTTTGAAACGCTTCGTAACAAGTTAATGTGGGGAATGGACAAACGAAAAAATTAACAGAGGGATAGGTAGCACTATCTTTATATAGATAGTGTGTTCATCAAAAAATCCGAAACCCCTCAAAGTAAAGAACAAGAACTAAAAAACGTAAATTAAACTATCATGAAAGTAACAGTCGTAGGAGCCGGCGGGAATGTAGGTTCAACTGTAGCATATGCCCTGGCAGACCGAGATTTTGTCAAAGAAATTGTAATGCTTGATCTGGAAAGAAATGAGGGGGATAAAACGTTTTATCCGTCCAAGGGACGGGCACTTGATCAGTGGCAAACAGCACCCATATCCAGTTTTAGTACCTATTTAAATGGAACTGTGGATTATAAAGACACGAAAGGATCTGATGTCTGTGTGATCACAGCCGGAGTTCCCAGAAAACCGGGTATGAGTCGGGATGACCTTCTTTCCATTAATGGAAATATTGTTAAAAATGTTACCGAACAACTTGTAAAACAGTCTCCGGATACGATCATTATAATTGTATCCAATCCTTTGGATGTGATGACCTATGTGGCACACGCAGCCAGTAATCTGGACACTAAAAAAGTAATGGGTATGGCCGGTATTTTAGATACAGCCAGATATCGTGCATTTTTGGCCCATGAGTTGGATGTCTCTCCAAAAGATATACAGGCAATGTTAATGGGTGGCCATGGCGATACCATGGTTCCATTGCCGAGATACACAACTGTATCAGGTATTCCTGTCACACAATTTATTTCAGAGTCAAGACTCAATGAAATTGTGGAACGAACCAAAGCCGGTGGTGGCGAACTTGTCGGGTTGATGGGGACGTCCGCATGGTATGCACCTGGTGCAGCAGCAGCACAGATGGTTGAGGCAATATTACTCGACCAAAATCGTATATTCCCATGTGCAGCACATTGTGATGGAGAGTTTGGTATCAAAGACCTTTTTATCGGCGTACCGGTAAAACTGGGAAAAGGCGGCATCAAAGAGATCATTGAAATTGATCTAAACGATGACGAGAAGAAACTTTTAAGAGCATCAGAACAAGCGGTTCGTTCAACACTGGACGACTTCAAAAAGCTGATGGATAAATAAACCGCAAATAAACGAAGACACGGCTCTTCACTACTTGCATATAGCCTCAATCCGGTCTCCGGGTTGAGGTTTTTTTTTGGTGGTCACAGTGCATAGTGATTTTATTCCTAATAACAATTCCTTCGGGATGCGATGTTAACACAAGTAATCCTGTCGCATTTATTCACTAGCAGAATTAGATAGAAGTCCGGTTGGAGGGGTGTCGATTCGGGACCTTTTTTGGCTATTCGATTAGTTTCCCAAATTTACTAAGCCAATAATCAGGTGGATCAATCTCAGCATGAATCAAAAACTCATCCAGTGAGAGTCCTGAACTTTGTAATCGTATTGGCCGTACTTGCATCTGTTTGCCTGTTTCATCACCTTCAGGCCCATAAATTGGATCGTCTATAATAGGAATTCCTGCTTCTTTGAGATGCAGTCTGATTTGGTGTGTTCGTCCGGTAATCGGAGTACACTTTACCAAACTCATCTTTTGATTGGTTTGCACGAGTTCGATGATGGTTTTGGCCTGTTTCGAATTTTCAAGATTGGACCCACACTCAAACACAAAACCACGTTTTCTGCGAATAGGAATATCAACGGTAATTGTAGCCGATTCAGGGACACCTATCACAATAGCATAATACCACTTGTGTACTCTATTATCCGAAAAAGCTAACTGCAATCGATTGGCCATTTCACGATTTTTTGCCAACAATACCAATCCGGATGTAACTGAATCTAATCGATGAACAATGTAGGTCTCTGAATAGCCCATCTCACTCAAAATATAGGAGAGCGTATTTTTATAGTACCTTCCTCCCTGATGCATTGGCATAGGCGACGGTTTGTATACAATCATCCACTCATCATTTTCCCGGATGATCCTGACATCATCCGGAACAGAGGGCTCTTTCACTCTCGGAGTGTGATGGTAGATCAGTTGATTGCTTTCCAATATAGAGTCCGGATTTGCCTCACCGTTAGAAAACCAGAGCCATTTACGGTTTATTCTCTCGGTCCATTCATCCACACCTACATAAGAAAACCGTTCATGTAAAAAATGGATTAATTTTTTTCCTTTGTCTCTCGGTTTAATAAGAAGTGTGCGAGTCAGAGGATAAGGCTCTACAATACGAACACTACTGCTTCTGAAGTTCACGTTCTTTAAACTCATCATTGAAATAATTGTACCATTTTCGAAACGGTTTAAAGGCATGATCCGGATCGAATGGCCTTTTATACTCACTCTTTTTACACTCTTCGCTGCAGCAACCTTCCATGATTTGTGCACCTTCTTCAGAGCAAACAAACAGCTTATTGCACTCCATATTGGCGCAGTTGATGTAGCTGTCTGCCGGTTTTCCCGTAATATCACATTTGGCTATCGGCTGGAGATTTTCTCTGTTGACCGGAACGACCAGCCGGTCATCAAAAACAAAACATTTTCCTTCAAAATGCTCTCCGCCTTCCTCCTTTGCATACTTCAGAATGCCTCCATGTAACTGGTTTACATCATCCCAGCCTTTTTTCTTCATCAAAACTGAAAATTTTTCGCAACGGATTCCACCGGTACAGTACATCAAGATTTTTTTATCCTTGGGTATCTTCTTCCCGGCTTCGTCCAGCCATTTTGGAAAATCATAAAAATTCTCAACATCAGGTTTGATCGCTCCTTTAAAATGACCCACTCTCGATTCGTAATTATTGCGAACGTCAATCATCACATAGTCGTCCCGTTTCTCCATAACCTCTTTCCATTCCACCGGTGACAAATAATTCCCCCCCTCTTTCGGATCCAGGTCGGTAGCGTGTATAGCAACGATCTCCTCTCGAACTTTACAACTTAACTTTGCAAATGGAATTTCATCATGTTTGTCGGTTTTAAACTCAGTTTCTTCAAAACCCGGTATGCTGCAGAGATATTTTTTATAGGCAGCAATCTGTTCCGGTGTTCCCCCCAGGGTTCCATTTATGCCTTCACTACTGATATAGACCCTTCCTTTGAGGCCCAGTTCCTTCATGAATTTTTTATGCTCTCCGCAAAACCGATCCGGTTCATCAATTTCCTGAAAATAGTAGTAGAGAATAACTTCGTACGGCATCATTTAACTTATTGAGACGATTTTAAATTAGAATTCGTTTATACAGCCTGAGTTCTATAATTTACGATGATTTTTAACAAGATTTAAACCTTCCGTTGCAGATGATTAACGTTTTTAAAACAGCTTCGGTATCCCTCACAGCACTATTGGTTCTGTTTATAGCTTCTTCGGGCCTGTCTGCTCAGGATCGTGGTGAGCGCCATGTGCACATTGGCCAGCATCCAGTACTGCAGAATATAGAAATCGCTGCACAGAATGGGTTGATATCCCGGGAGGAAGCGTTGAGGCAAAAGATCTTTGCCGGATTGGATTTGCAGCGTTTAGATCCGATGTTCAGATCTGACGACGCTCCGCCTATAAAATGTATGATGGAGGCAGTGATTGAATATGAAACGATCAAAACGGAACTTGATCCCTTTATTGAAGCTGAAATTAGGGAATTACTCTATACGGAAACGCCTTCGCAAACCGGAAACAGTTATCTCTCACCTTCCGGTAATTTCAACTTGATTTATGATACATCCGGAACACATGCGGTTCCACCGGAAGATAATAATGGAAATGAGATCCCGGACTATGTTGAAAAAGCCGCATTTGCTGCAGATTCATCGTACAGTTATATGGTAGAAACACTTGATTTTAAGGATTTTATCAATAACGAACCCTATCAAATATCATTCCGGAATATTAATGTTTATGGAAGAACTATTTTTAGTGGTTCCAATTCAAGAATAGAAGTAAATAACAATTTTGATGGGTTTCCTCCAAATACTCACCCTGAAGACAATGTTATTGGAGCTCTTTATACCACTATTGCCCATGAATTAAAACATGCCTCACAGATTAAGGTGAACAGATTACGAGGTGATACTGGTCGGTTTGATTGGATTGAAATGGATGCTACTCTGATGGAGCATATCGTTTTCCCGGATGTAAACGACATATACAACTATATCATGGACTATAGTGATCAAAAAAATGACTGGGACAGGAATAACCCTCATCGGCTCTCCATATTTGACAAGCCCGTATTGGCTACACCGGGAGCTTATTGGCACGTGACATGGATGATCTACTTTCATGAAAAATATGGGCCCGGGTACTGGGTAGATGTTTGGGATGTAATTGATCAAACTTTACTATCGGGTAGTGAGATCAGGTTTCTTGATGCGATGGATCAGGTATTGATAACAAGGGGATCATCCATTCAATCAGAACATATGCAAAATCATCTGTGGCATATGAGTGCAGGGCCGGACTATTCCTTTTTTGATTTTGGGTTTTCTGACAGGGATAACTACCCAAATGCAAATCTTGGAGTGGCTCAAAATCTGAGTGCAACCTCACCTACATTTATCACTCCTGATACTACATTACAGTCGTTTGCAGCGCGCTATCACGATTTGGTTCCCTCCGGTATTGCTTTGGGACAGCCTCTATTTATACTTGACTCGGGTGAATCAAACGGACTAGGACTTGGAGTTGTGGGTTATTTCAGGGATGGTTCAGTCGAGAAAATAACAACTTTTGATCCCAACTCAAGCAGACAGATACTTCAAACAACCTGGTCGTGGGCAGACTTGGTTGATGTAAATATAGCCGTGATCAATACCAATCAAGCGGGGGTTGCATCTCAATATACCATTGAAATCAGCTCTATTGTCCCGGATGAGGATATTATTTCACAAAATTTTCCCAACCCATTTAATCCATCTACCCGAATTGAGTTTGCACTGAGTGATACAAAAGATGTGTTGATTGATGTTTATGATCCACTTGGGAGAAAAGTGGCAACGCTGGTAAATGGTCAATTAAACAGTGGTTTCCATTCAATACTTTTTGATGGTTCCGGATTGGCATCCGGTGTTTATCTTTATAGAATTGTCACGAATGAAGCGATGATTTCTAAAAAGATGCTGTTGATCAAATGATGGAATCTGATCCGTTTCCGGGATTTGAAAACTTACTCTTTTGATTTGAATTTCCCTGTTTCACAACACTCCCCCCGGCAACATTCATCCACGTTTATTCCGCAATGTGAACACTGACCGTGTCCATGCACCCAAACAAGAGGTGCCTGTTGGCCACAATAGAGGCAACGATCCTGCTCATTACCCGTTTTACTCTCTTTCAGATCACGATTCGTTTGTAAGTTCAAGATATGCAACGTCTAAGTTACGGGTAAGGGATAAAAAGGCGCTTGGACTCACATATTCAGGAAACTCTTCAAATTGATCTAAGTTTGTGATCTCTTCCCGGGAGCGTCCATCCCGGATAGCAGCTTCAGTATACTCCAGTAGTTTAGTAAGAAAATTTCGTTTCACCATCAAATCTTCTCTGCTTCCCGTTACGCCAAATTCGGGATTGCCATGCCCATAAATAAAGAGAGTATCATCATCCGCTTCATCATACACCGTCTCGAGCAGGTCAATCCATCCACGAATGGAGGCTCCCCCATTTCTGTCAATAAATGGGTAGAGACGATTGAATATTAGATCTCCCATATGGGCAATATTGGCGTTTTCGAACCATATAACCGAATCACCTTTGGTATGAGCCGGCCCGTAATACTTCGCTGTAATGGTTTCGTTGCCCATCTTTTCACTATGTTGATCAGTGAAAACAGTCTCAGGATAGGCTTGATTGGCTTCATTATCGGAAGCGATGGCGGCATTTTTCTGAAGATCAGGAACATTTTCATGTGCAATAATTCGATATTCGGCATTTTTAAAAACCTGATTGCCTCCTACGTGATCCCCATGATGATGGGTGTTAATGAGAACCCTTTCCATACCGGAACCGAAATTGCTAATTCCTTCAATGAAGGCAGCTGCAGGATCAGGAAACTGTGAATCGATAGCTAAAATTTCATCCTCTGTTGTGTACCAACCTATTGTACCTCCTTGCATGGAAAAAATGCCTACCCCACCTCGTAATTGAGTAAAGGGGGAATCCTGAAAAATGCCCCATTTTGGTAACAACGTTAAGCCTGCGGATAGGATACCTGTATATTTTAGAAATTCTTCTCTTTTCATTTTTTTTATAGTTAATCAAGGGTTAAATCGTCACGTATCAGAAGCAAAATAGCTCCATGCGGGACAATCAGATATTTCTCATTTTCAAATTCAATTTCGAACGTTCGATTTTTTAAAAAGATCGCCAAATCGCCCTCTTTTGCCTGCATTCCCATATATTTTGGGTCAGTGGCTCCATCCTTCCAGGGTTCGTCAATCTCTTGTGACGGTATGGGGTAACCGGGGCCCGTTTTGATAATATATCCGCTATGAATCTCCTCTTTCTCTTTCACCGATGCCGGAAGAACCAAACCGCTTTTGGTATGAGTCTCCATATCCCGGGGTTTAACCAAGACCCGGTCACCAATAATGATAAATTTTTCAACAGAGTTAAGGTATTCCTGAATCATCATTCAAACTTTTGATTGTTACACGTAATGTTTTGAAATGTAATTGATTGCCGGCAAAAAATCAGTAGCTGTGCAGATTAACTTACAGGACTGTTTTTCTGCAAAAGTGTATGTCTTAGAATTTAAACAAGTTGATCGTTTCAATATTATTTGAGGGGATTTAAGATTTTTTGAAAAAAAAATAGCATATTAAAAGCAATGTAGGTCATATTAAATGACCAATGCATCTTTAAACGGTAAATAAACAAAACTTATATGAAATACTCAGTTTCGGAACAATACAATACAGTGGTGCTAACTTTTAAAGGTAAAGCAATGGGAGGCCCTTCTGCTACTGGTTTGTCAAATGATATTAAAAAGTTCATCCAAGAGGGTAAAACAAACATTATTGCTGATTTAAGTAAGGTCTCATTTATGAACTCTTCCGGATTGGGAATATTAATTTCTACTCTGACCAGTTTACGGAACGCCGGTGGTGATCTGAAAATCTGTGGGGCTTCTGACAGAATCGAAAGTTTGTTGATCGTTACCAAACTGATTACTGTTTTTGACCACTACAAAACCCTGGACGAAGCGGTTAAAGCTTATCAATAGGTCTTCTATAACCGTGCCCTGTTCTCAGCTTTTATCCGGAACCTGATCCCGTTATTAAAAATAACACTGGCAGATGTGTTTTGTGAGCAAGCCGTTTCAACTTACAGAAAAGCAGCTATCAGTGATATAACATCTCTAATACGTTGTGAATTGAGTGAAGAGATTCTTCACTCAATTTTTTAGAACGACACCAGCCTTAGTCTCCCAGTCGAAAACTTTATTCTTCAGGAAGATTGTAGTTCACATCTGTCCTATAGTAGTCCAGTAAATGCTCTGCAAAATAATCCCAAAGCATTCGCTCAAAATAGCTGGAATATCTACCAAATCCGTGTCGTGATTCCGGGAAGATCATCATATCAAACTTTTTACCGGCTTTTATGAGTTCATCTGCCATTCGATAGGTATTGGCCGGATGCACATTATTATCCATTTCTCCATGAACTAAGAGCAAACGGCCTTGTAAATTTTCTGCAAGATCAGCATTAGAAGGAATTCGTGAACTGAACGTTGTTTTCTCCTCTTTAACTTCTTCACCATTTTCATTTTCAACAGTCACTGAATCTGTTTTGGCATCAACACCATGATGAACTTCACTCCACCAAATGTTATACACATTGTTATCATGATTACCGGCAGATGAAACAGCAACCTTGTAAAAATCAGGATAGCTTAAAAGAGCAGCAGTACTCATAAATCCACCCCCTGAATGTCCATATATACCGACTCTATTTAGATCAATATAGGATCTTTTTGCAGCTAACTGCTCTATTCCATATCGATTATCTGCCAACGCGTAATCACGCAAATTCCCATGTCCGTAGTTGTGATACCACTTTTCGCGCAATGGGCTTCCTCCTCGATTACCCATGGCTACTACGACAAATCCAACCTGGGAGAGGGAATGAGCTCTTGCAGCAGAACCCCCAATAGAGAAACTTCTCGGATACGGCTCCACTTGCGGACCGGGATAGACATATGAGATAATCGGATAGGATTTATCAGGATCAAAATCTGCAGGTTTCCACATCACACCGTAGAGATCGGTCTTTCCATCCTTTGCTTTTACACTAAAATTTTCCGGCAGGTTATATCCCGCTTCTAACATTCGGGTAAGATCCACTTCCTCCAGATCAAATAGAATTTCACCATTCCTATCCCGTACAACGGCTTTTGTCGGCATATCCGGTCTGGAGAAATTATTAACAAAATAGTTACGCGTATCACTCATGCTAAAATTATGATTGGCATTTTCAGGAGTGAGCAATTGTTGTCTGGAACCGTCAAATTGAACTTTATAGTGGTGTGAATAAAATGGATTGCGTCCTTCTTCATTTCCTAACCCTTCAAAATAGATCGTTTGGGCAGTAGTATCGATGGCAGCGATATCTCCCACCATAAAGTGTCCTTCAGTAATCCGATTTTTCAGATTTCCATCACTGTCATAACGATAAAGCTGTCCCCAGCCCGTTCGTTCGCTCCACCACAGATACTCTTCCCCTTCATTGATAATGGCAAGCTGTGCATATCGGGTATTAAAATAGGGTTCACTCTTTTCAGACCAAAGAACCTCTGTTTCGCCGGTTGTGGTGTTGGCTTTCACGACGTCCACTTCATCCCATGTCCGGGTTCTGCGCAGAACATATAGATAATCAGATCTATCGGTCGTAAAAATACCGCCGCTGTTAAAATACGCTCCGCCAAGAGATTGGTCCGGCCATTTATCTGTATCCAGTCGGACATGTTCTTCTGTTTCCACATCAAAAACCAGGATCTCATCCTGATAATGATCTTCTTCACCGGGTAAATTGTATTTATACGTTTCCAGTTCCGGACGCTGCTTAATGGTGTTTATCACCCACAGTTCACCGACCTCTCGCCAATCCTGTCTTTTAACGTAAAGTTTTTCGGAATCTTCAAACCAAACAGCTCTCGATCGTAGGCGTTCAGTGGTGGTTGTATCACCATGATCCTGCTGAAAACTATACCATCTCTCGCCATCTTCTGTGAGTCGAATCTCGGAACTGTCCGGATCGTCTGTTTTCATCAGGTAAAGATCGTGTTCTCTGGCAAAAGAAATATAGGTACTATCCGGTGAGTATGTGGCCCATGATTCTCTCTCTTCCGCTTTTAAAGAGTCCCCTTTTTCAAGAAAATCTCGATCTATATGGTATTTAAACTCAATGCTGTCTACATGAAAAGTAAAAAGTTGACGTTCGGTGTCATAATCAAAATCATTCAAATCCAGATCTTTTGAATTAAATCCGCGATTAAACGTTTCAGATAGCTGTGCAGCCATCTCATTTACATCAAACAGTGGTCGTAAATTTTCTCTGCGCGCATCCACATATACCCATTTTTTCCCGTCACTATCTTCCCACTCATACCAGAATCGATCTTCGTCCTCGATCCAGTTCGCATTCAGAAAAGTTGAACCGGTCATATTCTGCATATTATCCGCAGTAAATCGTTCTGCCAATTCAAAATTAGCTTTTTGTTGGGCAAATAGTTCAGATGTGTGGAGTGTTACGAATAGTAAAACACCTAAAATGGGTGTGAATAGAGCTTTGTATTTCATAAAATTTAGAGCAATTTGAGTTTAGAGATGCATGAATATCTCAAATCTAAAGGAAGCAATCATCTTTTTTGCAATATTTTTCATTTTACTGATTTGATAGTGCACAGATCGGGTGCTTTATTTGAGAATTCTAACGGTATTTTTTAATTCATTTGAGATCGAATCTCTTCGTAGTAGTTTTCGTATTCAGTCACGATGGCATCCATTTCAAACGTCTCAGCTCTCTCCCGCGCTGCTTTTGACATTTTTGAATGTAATTTTTCATTGGTTAAAATTTTTATAGCATACTCACCCATAGATTCAACATCCCCCAATTCGCAAAGGTATCCGGTAACACCATGGATATTTACTTCGGGTAATCCTCCAATATTTGAGCTTATAACCGGCACACTGCAGCTCATTGCTTCGAGTGCTGCCAAACCAAAGGTCTCACTTCCGGACGGAATTAAAAACAGGTCTGAAATAGAGAGCACCTCTTCAACTTGTTCCTGTTTCCCTAAAAACCGGACATGATCACACATTCCCAGTTCTCTGCATTTCAACTCTGCCTTGGATCGATCCGGTCCATCTCCAACCATCAGCAGTTTTGCTTTAACACCATTCTTAAGAACATGGTTAAACGTTTCAATAACATCCGGTACGCGCTTTACCTCTCTAAAATTAGACACATGAGTAACCACTTTTTCCCCATCCGGACAAATGGCTCTCTTGAAATGTTCTTTTTTTGATTTTTTGAAACGATCAAGGTCTATAAAATTTGGAATGACTTTAATCTTTTTATTGATATCAAAAAGCCTGTATGTCTCATCCCTTAAATATTCCGATACTGCAGTAACACCATCACTCTGGTTAATAGAAAAGTCAACGACCTGTTTATAGGTGGGATCGCTGCCGATGAGTGTAATATCTGTGCCATGCAATGTCGTTATGACAGGTACTTTAACTGCTTTACTATTTAAAATTTGCTTAGCCAGGTAGGCGCTTGTTGCATGAGGAATGGCATAATGTACGTGAAGTACATCCAGTTTTTCAAACTGAATCAGATTTACCATCATGTTTGCAAGTGCCAAATCATATGGAGGATATTCAAAAAGCGGGTATGAACTCAGATCCACTTCATGATAGGTAATATCTGTTCGGAATGAATCGAGCCGAGCCGGTCTTGCATAACTTAATATATGCAGAGTATGTCCTCTATTGGCCAGCCCTTTTGCAAGCTCTGTGGCAACGACTCCACTTCCCCCAAATGTTGGATAACAAACGATCCCTATATTCATTTTCCTTATCGTCTTTTTCTTTTTCACTATCTATCTTTTTTCACTATCTATCTATTGATACAGTTTACATGAATGGTATGCAATTCACACATAAAAACTACGTAAAAATTGTAAAGCCTTCTATTTAACGTTTCATAAATAACCAATCCGACTTCAAATTCGTTTAACTCTACTTGTTCATTATTAGGTGAAAATCTACAATTCCTTTATATTTGGTTTTGAATTGAGTTTGAGGTGAATTTGACATATTCGTTTATTTAAATCAGACGAAAATCGTTCATTGATATCTGAAAACCCTTTTCAACTTGGATCTCGGCAATTAGAATTCGATTATCATGGCAGGACATAGTAAGTGGGCAAATATTAAGCATCGGAAAGCACGTGAAGATGCAAAGCGTTCAAAAGCGTTTACAAAACATACCCGGGAAATTACAGTAGCAGCAAGAGAGGGAGGAGGTGATCCGGACATGAATGCCAGGCTTTCATTGGCTATTCAAAATGCCAAGTCGGTCAATCTACCGAAAGATAATATTGAACGGGCAATCAAAAAAGGAACCGGTGAGCTGGGTGATGGGTCTGCAAACTATGAAGAAATTACTTATGAGGGATATGGTCCGGGAGGCATCGCCTTTTTCATTGAAGCTACAAGTGATAATGTGAACAGAACCGTCGGCGAAATACGGCACCTGTTTACAAAACATGGTGGAAATCTGGGAACAGATGGCTCCGTTTCTTACCTGTTCAATCAGAAAGGTTCCATCAAAGTAAACAGTGAAGGATTGGATGAAGAAGAGTTTATGCTTACTGCAATCGATGCCGGCGCAGAAGATATTGAGCTTGAAGACACCTTTTTTGAAATCTACACATCGCGTGAAAATCTGATCAGCGTTCGCAGAACACTTGAAGAGCAAGGAATTCAGATTGAATCTGCAGAGTTAGTTCGTATTCCCATGACCGAAGTCAGTGCGGAGCCGGATTTAGCGATCAAAAATTTGAAATTAATGGATCTGTTTGATGATAATGATGATGTGTCTAATGTATTTACCAATTTAAAGCTGGATGATGAAATTTTAGCTCTGCTGGAAGAAGATGATTAGCAATTTGATATACTCATTTTAGCTTCTCTCCGTTATCAATTACGAATAGTAAATGCTGAGACTTTTTTATGAGAATACTTTCGATTCTGTTTTTATTGCTCTTTTTGACGGGGGCATCCCTCAACGATGCACGTAAGGCTAATAATGCATTTGAAAATGGAAATTATGCTGAAGCTGCGGAACTGTATCAACAGGCCATCGCAGAAGATCCAGAGAATCCACATCTACATTTTAATCTGGCCAGAACACTTTATGAGCTTGGCCAGGATGATGCTGCCATTGAAGCTTATGATCAATTTAAAACTTTGACTGAAAACCCCGGTGAAAGATCTTATGCCGATTATAACAAGGGAAGGATGTTGACAGATCAGGAAAAATATCAGGAAGCAGTAGATTTTTTCAAAGTAGCTCTTAAGAATAATCCCAATGATTCTGATGCCAAATACAATTATGAGCTGGCACGTCAGAAACAACAGGAACAGTCACAGCAAGAGCAACAAGAAGATTCTGAGTCGGATTCAAATGAGGGGGATGAGGATCAGGAAAATTCAGATCAGCAAGATAATCAGCAAGATCAAGAGCCGGACCCAAATTCTGAATCCAATCAACAGCCCGGACAACCTGAGGAAGAAGATGGTGACTCTCAAGAACAACCACAGCCACTTGAAATGACTCCTGAAGAGGCAAAAAATATTCTGGATGCCTTGCAGCAATTGGAACGAGAGTTACTTGAAAATCAAAAGAAAGAATCAACAGAACCACCGTCCGGAAATGAGAAAGATTGGTAAGTTAAATCTTGTTTTATTGTGGCTCTTTTCTTTTGGGTTTGTGATCTATACTCCATCACAGCTCTTCGGTCAGGAATACACTATTGAAGCCACGGTTTCAGAGAATCGAATATTTACCGGAGAACAATTTACTCTGAGTGTTCAGGTTTCAGGGACATCCATGCGTAATGTGTCACTTCCGGAACTTCCTGAGATCGACGGTGTCCGTATTTTATCGACTACTCCATCCAGAAGTACCAGCATTTCGATTGTTAATGCCCGAACGAGTACATCAACAACCTACAGTTATTCACTTATTGCACAGGAAGTAGGATCGTATACCATACCCCCGATCACAATGGAGATTGATGGAGAGGATCAACAAACGGAGCCTATTCAGATAGAAATTATTCAGAGGGATCGGCTGGCAGAGGACGAGCGTGACCAAAATCCGGATATTTATCTACAGATTGAGCTGAATCAAAGCAATGTCGTTCCGGGTCAGCAGATCATCGCAAACCTGGTTTTATATTTTAAACAGGGTATTGAAATTTCATCCTTTCAACCAACCGCGGGTTGGCGTACAGATGGTTTTTGGAAAGAAGAGCTGCAGAATGAGAGGCAACCTCAGGCGGAATCCGTGATTATTGGCGGTGTTCGTTACAGAAAAGCAATCTTGATCCGTTATGCACTTTTCCCAAGCAGAAGTGGTCAGCTAACACTCGCAGAATTTCCTTTGACCGTTGGTATTCGAACACAACCATCACGTAATGACCCATTCGGCAGTTTTTTCGGTTCGGGAGCCAATCAACGACGAATTTCTCTTGAATCAGAGCCTCTTACATTAAATGTAGGCAATCTTCCGGCCGTAAATAATGCACTTTCTATAAATGCTGTGGGTGATATAAGAGTAGAGAGGCGATTATCACAAAGAGAAGTCATGACCGGCGAAACGATAGAGCTTATTACCGAGGTAGAGGGTACAGGTAACATTCCATTGATTCGAAAACCTGATTATAATCTACCTGAAGGATTGGAGTTCTATGCACCTCAGGAAAACAGTACCATTGAAAGAAGTGGATCCAATATAAGTGGAGTAAAAACATTCACTGAACTGATGGCTCCCCGGGCTCCCGGCAGGTATACAATTCCATCAGAAAGAGTCGCTGTTTTTAACCCACAGACCAGAAATTACCGATATATCACTCTGTCGGAACTTCGTTTTAATGTTATTCCTCAAGCGGATCGGCCGTTATCAGCTGTAACATCCGGTGATCAAATGCCCAGACTTCAACCGGTCACAGGTCTTGCTGTATGGGAAAACGGATCGACTCAACCCATTTTATCTCGCTTCTGGTTTTGGATTCTACTTTTGATACCCCTGATCGGGTTAGTGATTGGATATCAAAAGATAAAATTAACAAACCGATTACATTCCGATCGCTCTTATGCACGTACTCACTACGCTAATGAGGTGGCCTCGGATCAAATTCAGAAGGCAAAAAGCATCGCATTTGATAACGATGCGAAGGAGATTTATAATCTGCTTCATAAAACCGTCACAGGTTACATTTCAGATAAGTTAAACTTACCTGAGGCGGGGTTAGCGGATCGCGAAATATTAGAAGCTGTAAGGAATGCCGGCATTACAGGTGAAACGTATAATCATCTTCGTGCTATACTCGATAAGTGTGCAACGATCAGTTATGCACCGAGCGGATCTTCTTCCGACTTTACTTATGATATCAACAAGACAGAAACATTAATTTCAGAATTGAATAAACAGCTTTGATCCACAAAAAAATTCTGATATCGATTTTACTTCTTTTTTTCACAGTGCCCTCTCTTTTGGCTCAACAGGCACGTTTTGATAGTGCAAACCGGTTGTTAGAAGAGAATGAATTTGAAGAGGCGATCCATCTATATCAATCCATCGCAGATGATGGGTACAAATCGGGAGCCCTTTGGTTAAATATGGGTGTGGCATATACCCAATTAGATTCGCTGGGTATTGCTAAATATTATCTGTTGAAAGCGAAGCAATTCAATGAGACATCTGAGTTAGCAGATGAAGCCCTTCTCTATGTGAATAACCAATTTTCCAGACAATCTGCAGTTTTACCTCCACTTCCCTGGAACCAGTTTTTTCAATTTTTATTTGTTACGTTTGGAGTCAATGCACTTGTAATGACGGCTCTTCTCTTCTTTTATGCAGGAGTTGGACTTTTGATTTGGTCTTGGTTTCGGGTTGATTTTAAAAAAGGTCTTCGGAGTGTTTCTTATATCTGTTTCGGAGCGATGACAATTCTGGTTCTCTTCTCCTCAATTATCAGTTACCAAAACAGTAGGTACAGTACTGCCGTTTTGGTTGACAGACAAAGTGAGGTACGTGAACAGCCAAATGAAACTTCCGCAATTATAACCACCGCATATGAAGGGTATGGTATGCGTGTGGATCATAAAACCGGAGCAGATTCCCCGGAATGGAATTATGTTCGATTAGAGAATGGAATGTATGGATGGGTGAAGAGTGAGGGTTTGAAAGTTTTATGAAATGAGTAATGGTTGCCCTTTAGTCAGCAGGCAGAATTTCTACCACCACTCGTTTGTATCTGGTTAAAGCAGGGGTGCCTTTATCCGTAACTTTTAAGATAAAAGAGTCTATTGTTCTAATTACCTCAATCAAAACACTTAATTCAACTTTCTCAGTCTGATTAAAAATTGATATCAGAATTATTACCCTTTTGTACATCCTATGATTGTATTCTACTCATTCATTTGCTAATGACAAAAAATTAAATACTTTGTATGAGTAAGCTGTACAAACCGAAACCAAACCTTATAGTGTTATGGATTCTACAATTAGTAAAGTTGGGCGTTATCTCTATGCAATTCCTTTTGGAGTATTTGGATTGTTTCATTTTATGATGGCAGAAAATATGGCCGGAATGGTGCCTCTTCCGGGTGGAGTAATCTGGGTATATCTGACTGGTGTTGCACTTCTAGCAGCGGCTGTAAGTATTATTATAGAAAAGAAAACCAGGCTCGCTACTCTTCTTCTCGGAGTCATGTTAGCCATTTTTGCGCTCTCAATTCATCTTCCTGGAGCTATGGGAGGAAACGAGGCGTCGATGCCAAATCTGTTGAAAGACCTCGCTCTGGCCGGTGGAGCATTTTACATGGCCGGTAACTACAGTGATGAAAAATCCGGATAGCATTCTATAAATTAAAAGCCGCAGTATACACTTGCGGCTTTTGTTTTTTTTAAATTACAGGAAGTCGCCAGGGACCTCTGTATTCAGGAGTTATCAACCGGTTAGCTGCATCGTTGTTAATAAATGTCTTGTTCTGCTCATCCCACTCGAGTTGAGTAGCTCCAACCCTTCCGGCGATGTTTGGAATATGTCCATGCAGTGCTGCGGCATAACCCATTTCAGGCGTACAGACCGGTGTTTCTCTGGTTCTAATGCAATCCAGAAAATTTCGAACATGCGGGCCATGTGCATCACTCATTCCACTCAGGGTTCTGGATTCCGTTTTATTCCTGTTCGCACTTTCATCGTATTCCGGGTAGAGATCATAACCATTTCGATTTACTACAATTGTGCCCATGTCCCCAACAAAAGCGATCCCGTAGGGTTTATCCCACGGCCCTTTCTCTACACCTGCGGTCATCTCATAATCAATCACATAATTCTTTTTAGGATAAATCACATTCATCGTGTCAAATGTCTCCCTCATCCCGGTCAAGCCGGATGTATTTCCGGCATACGCCATCACTTTCTCAGGACCTCCCAACAAGTCCTCAGGCCATAAAGCCATATCGATCAGATGCACACCCCAATCAGAAAAGAGTCCACTGCCATAATCCCAGAAGTGCCTCCATGAGCCGTGAAAACGGGCGCGGTTGAATGGCCGATCGGGTGCGGGGCCAAGCCACATGTCATAATCCACGCTGTCAGGCACCGGCTCGTCTTCAACCGGTGTTGCACCAATCCCATAATCAAAATTGGCCCAAATCTTCACTTTTCGAAGTTTACCGATGGCATCATCCTTGACAAGTTCAACAGATTCTTTGAAAGCCAGATTACTTCGCTGCTGCTGACCAACCTGCACTACTCGGTTGTATCGGTTGGCGGCTCTGACCATAATGTCACACTCAGCAATAGAATTGGCCAGTGGTTTCTCAACGTAGATATCTTTCCCTGCCTCACACGCATAAACAAAATTGAGGCAATGCCAATGATCCGGAGTTCCGATGATGACTGCATCCATATCCTGCTGCTCCAGAAACTCCCGGAAATCTCCATATAAACGGGGCTCATCACCATAAGATTCCTTCACTTCTTCAGCTCTGCTGTTTAGCACATTTGCATCCACATCACACAGGGCAACACAGTTTACACCCTCATTCGACAAGTGGTGTCTTAAAATGGAAAATCCGTGTCCACGGCATCCGATCAGTCCTACATTAATCTGATCACTGGGAGCTACATTTGCACCCCATACCGATGAAGGTAAGATTGAAAAGAGTCCGGCTCCGGTAGCTGCCAGAGATGTTTTTTTGAGAAATTCTCTTCGATTTACAGTCATATTGATAGTTAACTATAGGTTATCTGTTGACGGTCAGATTTAAGCAGTGCTATTAATCCGGCCAGGTTCGTATATAAAGATTTTTGTAATAGATCCGACTGTTCGGGTCATGAGCCTGAAGCGAAATTGTACCTCTGTCCAGACTGATGGTACTTTCACGATCATCCGATTCGGTAAAATTCATCACCTCTTCCCCATCTATTTTAAACTGAATATCTTTGCCATCCACACGAATGTAGTAGTGAAACCATTCGTTATCCGTATTAGGGGCATTATCCAGTACATCATTGACAGCATAGAGACTTCCGGTTTTTCTTCGGTCGGTGTGCGTCGCATTTACCTGTGCTTCATAACCGTATTGCGGCCATCCGATGTGCTGGTATCGAGTGTGAAAGAAAATCCCTGAATTCGCTCCCGGATAGGTATAGACATCCCCTTTAAACTCAAAGTTGACAAAATCACCACCGGCAACCGATCCTTCATAAAAAAGATGGCTACGGGGTCCGTCAACAACAATTTTACCCTCCTCTACCTGAAACGACTCACTATTTTCACTAGCTCTCCAGCCCTCTAAAGATTCTCCATCCCAAATGGAGACCCATCCTAAACCGCGATCACTTTCGTAACCATCATTCGCAGTCCCATCTTCATCTAGTTTACCGGCCGCCCATAGCAGTCCTGCAGCCACAAGATTCAGATTCACATCATGACCCATGGTCTCGTTGTGATGTCCCAATGTACTGCTAAAGACTTTTACTCCTTCATATTCATGAGTCCAGACAACATCGTGATAGGTATCCGTGTCGACACCGTAGGCTCTGGCCAACGGTGTAGCTCCACTAAAAAGTTCGACAATTTCATAGAGTTCACCGTGAGGGGTACGCCAGGTTCGAGGGAAATTGGCAATAATCGGATGATCTGTTTTGACAGCTTCAACAGTAAATGCCTGATGGGATTCATGCTGATGAGATCGGGCTCCAACTAACTCAAACCACTTCATGGTTTCGCCGCGAAATGAGTGCATGGCACAATGCAGCATCACAGCGGGCAGTTGATTCTCAACATGTGCATCAACAATGCCTTCAATATATTCAACATCTTCAACGCCGGATTGACAATTATTGTAGATCACCAAATCATACTGAGAAGCCCAGTCATCACTCTGCTGAATGGAGAGTTCTGCAGCTGCGTCGCCTCCGATTTCATGGTCGATGGTAAATTCAATATTGCCGATTCTTTCTGACAATCCCTCTTCAAGAATCCCTTTTTGAACATCATAATCGTGCCAGCCGCCACCGGTGATCAGCAATACTTTCAAGGGGTGATTATCATCCTTCTCAATGGAATCTGCATGTGATTCAGTGAAAAAAAGGAGGCTGAATATAATTAGAATGGTAGAAATTGTACTTTTTAGAGATCCTATTCTCATCATGGCAAGTGCTATTTATTTTTGAAATCATATATTTGTACTATAATAGGTAAGTCAAATAACCACTTTTTGTGATGATATGCCATAATGACCTCATTTTTTGGCCGGACATTCTATTTTTATGTGTGAAATATACTGTACATGCATAGATTGTGTTGGATTGAAAAAAAATCACTCCATGAATTTCGACATTCCATTTAAATTAGATAACCAAAGACCATGACCCAAATTAAAAAAAACACAGTAACGAACCCTATCACGCGTAAAGAGATGATAAAAGGCGGGGCTGCACTCTCAGCGGCTCTTATGGCCGGTGCTGCGATACCGGGTAACATTTTTGGAAAGCGTAAATTCATCGGAAAAGCCGTTCAAAACGGCCGAATTAAACAAGTACTTGTCTCATGGCCTTTTATGGCATTCGGAGATCAGTGGACTTTGGATCAACTCTGCCAAGCTGCTGTAAACCTTGGGTTAGAAGGAATTGAACTTGTGGGTCCGGAAGAGTGGCCTACCATGAAAAAGTATGGGTTGGTTTGCGGGATGGCAACGAATGGAATGCCGGATCCTCCCTATGTAAAAGGGCTTAACAATCCCCGTTATCGGGATGAGGTGATCGCCCTGACAAAAAAGCGTATTGAAGAGTGTGCTGAAGCAGGCGTAAAGAATGTTATCACGTTTACAGGTTTTGAACACCGCGATCTGGATAATCCGGATGCCGGGATTATTCCGGCGGATGAGGGTGCTGACTACACGGTTGCCGGATTAAAAGAACTGGCTCTCCACGGAGAAAAACATGATGTAACGATCTGCATGGAGCATCTGAATTCCAGGGTTTCAGACGATGACAGTCGGGGTCATCCCGGTTATCAAGGCGATGATATTGACTACTGTGCAGATATCATCCGAAGAGTAGGTTCATCACATGCAAAACTGCTGTTTGATATTTATCACGTACAGATTATGAATGGAGACATCATTGCAAGAATTAAGGAGTATGGCACAGATCTGATCGGCCATATTCACACGGCCGGTGTTCCCGGCCGCCGTGAATTGGACAATGAACAAGAGTTAAGCTATCCGGCCATCATGGAAGCACTGATTGAAATCGGTTATGAAGGGTATGTAGGGCAGGAATTTATTCCTACTCGTGATCCAATGGAGGGTTTGCGTGAAGCTGTAGATTTGTGTGATGTATAAGACTCAATATGAACCATCACTCTTCGTGGAATTATGTTCATTGGGGCTTCATTGTGGAATTGGTTGCTAGGATTTTTTGCTTCGAAGGCAAGAAGTTTTTTAAAAAGAGATCTGTCTGCTAATTACTTGCACTTGTTATACATGATCCTTCGTGGAACCTTATTTACACGGGCCTTCGCGGCAGAATTGTTGGATTAAACAGGTAAATTGTGTAATATTTTTGGGTTATTCATGTTATTCCTTCATTAATTGTATTCTTACTCTGTGAAAATTACTACTCAGACATATCAACATTTCGTTAAGACCGTTACAGTGCTATTGCTGGCGGCTCTTTTTGTGCCAACCGGCATACATGCAAAGCAGATTGTGGACTTCTGTAAACCCACTCCGGTTGAACAGCCGATGGCTGCTGATCACAGTTGCTGTGACGATTCGGAAAAAAAAGAGAGTCCCGATTCTCATCCACATCAAGATTGTGACTGGGGCTTTATCTGTGCCTGTAATTTAGGCGCGAGTGAACTAATCGATAAAGAGTGGGTAGTCGCCAATAATGATTTAACCATTAAACTCACTGAATCAGAGAGTTTTTCAGCACCCATACCATCTATTGAACCCATTCATCACAATCAGCAAGTCCGATTAGGTCAACACGACCCGCCCATCTGGCTGATGTTCGGCACCTTTTTGATTTAGCCTATCCCTTCTGAAAGCTGAGGTTGATCCCAAAACCGGGCTATCCAATTTTTAAAAGTTCATCGGTCTTAAACAAAACCTCTGTGCACCTTCGCGTTTTTGTGCATTTGTAGTTCCCGATGAGGCCCAGAACTTTTTAAAAATACCATCAGTCTTTCAGATCCACTCCGACCATTACCTCCGGTGAAAAGTACTCCCCAAGGAGGGGAATTTCGAATTTAAATCAGTTTTAGTTACGTAAATCCCCTCCTTGTACCGTTGTTTCTCCGGTATAGTGTGAAGTAAGGGGTGGGTCAACAAAACTGAAGTCCCATATTATCCGAAACAAACACTCCATGATAAATAAAATCATTCGCTTTTTTCTAGAGAATAAACTCATCGCACTGCTGTTGTTTTTAGCACTGGCCGGTTGGGGTTTATCAACAGCTCCGTTCGACTGGGATATCGACTTTCTTCCACGCGATCCGGTTCCGGTTGATGCTATCCCCGACATCGGCGACAATCAACAGATCGTCTTTACCGAATGGCCGGGGAGATCTCCACAGGATATCGAGGATCAGATTACCTATCCGTTAACAACTCAGTTGTTGGGATTACCCGGAGTCAAAACAATTCGCAGTAACTCCGTTTTTGGGTTTTCATCCATCAATATCATTTTTGAAGACGATATCGAATTTTATTGGAGTCGATCCCGAATCCTGGAAAAACTGAATTCCTTATCCGGGGGCACACTGCCGTCAGGTGTCCAACCCTCACTTGGCCCGGATGCTACTGCCCTTGGACAAATTTTCTGGTATACACTTGAAGGATATGATTCCGACGGAAATCCCACCGGTGGTTGGGATCCGCACGAGCTGCGTTCCATTCAGGATTTCCAGGTGCGATATGCACTAAATGCAGTTGAAGGTGTAGCTGAAGTAGCCAGTATCGGCGGTTTTGTACGAGAATATCAGGTCGATATTGATCCGGTGGCAATGCGTGAAGCCGGTGTAACGGTCACCGATATCGCCAATGCCGTTCGCAAGAGCAATCTCGATATAGGAGCCCGAACCATCGAAATGAACCGGGTTGAATATATGGTTAGAGGCTTGGGATACATAGAATCTATTGAAGATCTGGAGGAAAGTGTTGTAACTGCTCGCAATAATGTACCGATCCGAATTAAGGATGTAGCTCGCGTTGAGCTTGGACCGGCACAACGTCGGGGCGCGCTCGACAAAGCCGGTGCTGAAGCCGTGGGCGGAGTGGTTGTAGCACGCTTTGGTGAAAATCCTCTTAAAGTGATCAACAGTGTAAAAGAAGAGATCGAGCGAGTTTCAACCGGACTACCCACAAAAGAGTTGTCCGATGGTACAATCTCTCAGGTAAAAATTGTGCCGTTTTATGATCGTACCGGGCTCATTTACGAAACGCTGGGCACACTTGAAGAGGCTTTGTCATTGCAGCTGTTAATCACCATCATCGTGATCATCATTATGGTGATGCATCTGCGAACTTCACTCGTTATTTCAGCACTTCTTCCCATTGCAGTACTGATGAGCTTTATCATGATGAAGTATGTTGGTGTAGATGCCAACGTAGTGGCTCTGGCAGGGATTGCCATATCGATCGGTGTAGTGGTGGATATGGGGATCATTCTGACGGAGAACATGCTCAAACATATGGAGGAGAAAGATCCCGCTGAGAATCTTCTTGAAACCATTTACCGAGCAACCGCCGAGGTGAGTCCGGCCGTGATCACGGCACTGATGACCACTATTGTCAGCTTTCTTCCGGTTTTTATGCTCGAAGCACAGGAAGAGCGGCTGTTTGGTCCGCTGGCATGGACAAAAACGTTTATTCTGATTGCCACCCTGATTATAGTTGTCACTATTTTGCCAAGTTTTGCCCACTGGCTGTTCTCTCAAAATATCAAAAAGAGAAAATGGAAGATCTTCTGGAACGGCTTTTTGATCACTGCCGGTTTGGTCATCGCCATTACCCTATACGGCTGGGGCGGATTGATCCTGATTGCCCTTGGCATCAACAACCTTGTGGGGGTCTATCGTGAGGATTATCAACCTTGGGCGCCGTGGGTGAATAATATTATTATACTACTCGGCGTCTCCTGGCTATTGGCAGGTAACTGGCTTCCATTGGGGCCTGAAAATCCGGTTTCATTAAGCCTGATTTTCATCTTTCTTACAGTTGGAATCATCTTTGGACTCTTCTGGCTCTTTATGCATTTTTATGAAAGAATACTGGATTGGGCGCTACACCATAAAATCCTGTTTCTGTCCATTCCGGTTTTAATACTGATTTTTGGACTTGTGAGCTGGCGCGGATTTGATACCTCCTTCAGATATGTAGCGAACGGATTTAATGTGGTGGGAATCGAAATCGAAGAGTCAAGATTATGGTCTTCACTTGATGACCATCTCCCCGGTCTGGGTCAGGAATTCATGCCTACACTGAATGAAGGATCCTTTCTGCTAATGCCAACCGCCATGCCGCATGCAGGAGTCGAAGAAGCCCTTCAAATCACCCGGGAAATGGATATGCGAATTGCATCCATTCCGGAGGTTGAGACCGTAGTAGGAAAAATCGGACGTGCAGAATCTGCCCTTGATCCCGCACCGGTTTCGATGTTCGAAAACACCATCATGTATAGAAGTGAGTATAAAACCGATGACCGGGGGCGCAGGGTTCGATACAAGATTGAAAACGGTGAATTTGTCCGGGATGATAACGGAGAATTGATCCCTGATAACCGCGGCAGTTACTATCGACAATGGAGAGACCATATCACAAGTACAGATGATATCTGGAATGAAATCCTTCAGGCGGCCGATCTTCCGGGTATTACATCTGCACCGAAGCTGCAACCGATTGAAACAAGGCTGATTATGCTGCAAACCGGAATGCGCGGTAACATGGGAATCCGCATTAGCGGCCCGGACCTTGAATCCCTCGATGATTTTGCGACAAGTCTTGAGCCGTTATTGCGTGATGTAGAAGGTGTTCGGCCCTCTGCCGTATTTGCTGACCGGGTTGTGGGTAAACCTTATCTGGAAATAGATATCGATCGGTTGGCAATTGCCCGGCATGGCCTAACCATACAGGATGTGCAGCAGGTCATTAGCACCGCCATCGGTGGACAGATGCTGGGCATGACGGTTGAAGGCCGGGAGCGCTATCCACTGCGGGTGCGCTATGCTAGGGAATACCGAAATAATCCCGATGAAATCAGCCGCGTCCTTATTCCTTCTCCGAACGGCAGTCAGATTCCGCTGGGCCAGCTTGCTGAAATCCGTTTTGAGACCGGCCCGATGAACATTCGAAGCGAAAATACGTTCTTAAGTGCCTACGTCATCTTTGATCGGCTTCCGGATCATGCACCCATAGATGTTATCAATCGTGTGCGTGAACAAATGGATCAAAGAATACAAGAAGGCTCTTTACAGGTGCCCGATGGGATAAGTTATACGTTTGAAGGGGAATTCAGGAACCAGCAGCGGGCAGCGGAAAGACTCGCTGTAGTGTTACCGATTACACTGCTGATTATCTTTTTGATCATTTATTTTCAGTTCCGGTCTGCCCAGGTTTCCCTGATCGTCTTTTCGGGAATCGCGCTGGTATGGTCCGGAGGGTTCATCCTGCTTTGGCTCTATGGGGAAAACTGGTTTTTCAACTTCTCTGTATTGGGAGTGGAAATTCGAGATTTCTTCCATATGGGTACGATCAACCTCAGTGTAGCGGTTTGGGTGGGTTTTCTGGCGCTTTTTGGTATCGGTGTGGACAACGGCGTGGTGATGGCCACCTACCTGGAACAGCTATTTGAACGAAAAAAACCGGAAGGGCGTGAAAGCATTTATGCAACCGCTATTGAAGCTGGCATGAGAAGGGTTCGTCCTTGTTTGATGACCACCGGGACCACCATTTTGGCCCTTCTCCCCATACTGACATCACCCGGAAAGGGTTCTGAAATCATGATCCCAATGGCTATTCCCATCTTCGGCGGGATGTTTGTTCAGATTCTAACCCTTTTATTGGTCCCTTTGCTCTATGCAATCTGGAAAGAAAACAGTTTAAAGCTTGAAAATAAAATAGAGGAAATGATATGAGACATGAGATGCGAGATTTGAGATGTGAAAATTCCCCCCTAAAAAGGGGGGACAAAGGGGGGTGTCAAGCCGTCCTCGCACCAACATCCCAACCATTTAGGATGGAAAACACTCAAATTAACCGAAGTGTAAAGGCAAAAGTGAGAAGTGAGAAGTCCTCCTTTGAAAGGGGTAGAGGATGGTTGAGTTTTATCTGGCCAAAGATGAACTTTATATGCCTTCTGATCGCACTACTCACGATGGTAATCTCCATTTTTACCATTACCAAACCTGTATCAGCTCAGGATATCGATCGGGTTGCCGCAGCCTATCCACAACTCGAAGAATACATCCGAATTGCAACAGAAGAGAATCCGGAACTACGATCACTCTGGCATCAATACCGCTCGGAACTGGAGGTGATACCGCAAGTGGGAACCTTACCTGATCCGGAAATTAATGTAGGATTTACCATGAACCCGATGATGTCGGACCCGATTTTAGGGCGTTTTTCGGTGTCGGCCATGCAGATGTTCCCATGGTTTGGAACTCTGCAAACCCGACGAGATATGCAACGGGCATCAGCCGAAACCGGCTATCAGAGGCTGAACAGCCGACAACTTGCACTCTTCCAGGAGTTACAGTATACCTGGTTCGATCTCATCCTGTTAAACAGACAAATTGAAATTGCCCGCGAAACTATTCAATTGATACAAGATCTTGAATCGCTGGTAGAAATACGCTATGAAACAGCACGTGCCGGACAAGCCGATTTGCTCCGTATTCAGATGGAAGAACACCGCCTTCAGACACTGATCGAGAATCTTGAAGACAGATTGAATCCAATCCGGGCAAAGTTCAACGCATATCTGAACCGTGAACCTGACAGGGAAGTGCAAATCCCGATACAGATTGAAGCCCGGGAAATACTGTATAACGAGGATGAGCTCAGAGCCAGAATTCGTGAACAGAATCCTGCCTTCGATGAACTGGACGCCCGCGAGCAGATGCTAAATGAGCAGCGTAATCTGGCCCGTATGAACGGACGCCCCTCTTTTGGCCTGGGCGTAGAAGTGATGGGACGAAACTCTGGCGCCATGTCGATGTTTCCCGACTCCGGCGATATGGTTGCAGCCATGGCTACAATTCGCATTCCACTATATAGGACCCGCTATTCAGCCCAAAACAGGCAGGCTGTGGAACTACTAAAATCTGTGGATTACCGTAGATCAGAAACAGACAACCGACTCACCACCGATCTGGAACAGGCTCTTGAGCAAAACCGGGAAACTTTGCGATCCATCACATTATTGGATCAAGAATTAATCCCAAGAGCGGAACAGGCACTGAAGATTCTCAGTGAGGAGTACTCTTCAGGTAATGTACGGTTTGATGAAGTACTGCGCCTCCAGGAGCAACTTCTTGAACTGGAATTGGAACAAATTGAAGTACTTGTAAAACAGCATAAAACCATCATCAGAATTGAAACTCTTGTTGGGGATGTTGTTCCATATCAAGGACACACTAACGAATAGTTTAAAAAGTGAGAAGTGAGAAGTGTTCCGAGCGTAGTGATTCCCACGCAGCATAGCGCTCATCTTTTGAACACGCAGTGAAATGAAGCGGAGCGACAGTTCCGACCCCTCGGGGTGAAAAGAAAGAATTAAAACTTGAAAAATCCTCTTCGAAAGGAAGCTTAAAACAAACCATTAAGAGTATTTAAATAAACCCATAAAAAACATGAAAATAACAAAAAAACAATTCCTCATAAGTTCCGGTTTATTACTGGCCGGTTTGTTTCTCGGATGGCTGATTTTCGGCAATTCATCTGATCATAATTCAGATGAACATCTTAGCCCGATGGAAATGGATCAGCACGTACAGGATACACACACCGATGAAAGTGGTGAAACAATCTGGACATGCAGCATGCACCCGCAAATAAGAGAAAGTGAGCCAGGTAATTGCCCGATATGCGGGATGGAACTCATTCCGGCGAGCTCGCCAGGAGCTGAAGCAAGTGAGGATGACTACTCCATGGTTATGACGGCCTCAGCCGCCCGACTAGCCGATATTCAAACTACGCCTGTTATTCGCGAAATCCCCCAAAAAGAATTGTCTCTTCCTGGACGAATCCAGGTGGATGAACGTCGTATCACTCGTATTACAACCCATTTTCCTGGCCGTATTCGTGATTTAAAGATAGATTTTACAGGCGCTCCAATCCGCAAGGGAGAAGTGATGGCAACGATCTATTCTCCGGAACTGATCGCTGCTCAACGTGAATTGCTGGAAGCGGCAAAGCAGAAGGAACGCAACCCGCGTTTATATGAATTAACCCGTCAGAAATTCCGCCTCTGGGAGTTTACCGATGAACAGATACAGGCGATTGAAGAGCGTGGCACTGTCAAAAATGAACTCGAAATCCTGTCTCCGACAAACGGTTTTGTGTTAAGCCTGAATATTGCAGAAGAGCAACATGTTACGGAAGGAACCGTCATCTATGAAGTAGCAAATCTAGATCGGATTTGGGTTGTTATGGAAGCCTATGAGGACGATATTCCCTGGATTCGGCTCGGACATGCGATCACATTCCGTACACGTAATAATCCCGGTCAGCAGTTTGAAGCAACTGTAAACTGGATTGATCCGGTTGTCGACCCCCTCAAGCGTACGGTTGGAGTTCGCGCCGATCTAGCCAACCCCGGTAACCAATTGAAACCGGATATGTTGGTCCGTGGAAACCTGACTACTACTATGGATACGGAAAAACTGATGGTTCCGTCCTCCTCTGTACTGTGGACCGGACCTCGTTCACTGGTTTACATAAAAGACACTTCCGCTGAAGTACCCCGGTATGAAGTTCGTGAAGTGGTGCTGGGTGTCCGTGCCGGCAACTTCTATGTGATTGAAGAGGGTGTTGAAGAAGGAGAAGAGGTGGTATTTAACGGAGCATTCCGTATCGACAGTGAAATGCAGCTGGCCGACCGCTTCAGCATGATGAACCGTGAACCCGGAAGAGGTGCGATTCGGCTGCACGACCATGGTGGTGTGGAAATGAACGACGCGGATATGGAAGAGATGGACGACCAGGATCGCAATGAAATGGACGCACAACAGGAGATGGATACCCACACGATAGAGGGGGCCACCGATGATTTTCGGGAAGATTTCAAAGCACTACTCACTCATTACCTGGATGGAAAAGAGGCTTTATTTAATTCTGATGCAAATGCTGTGAGCGAGGCCTTTCAACAAGCAGCTGAAGAACTGGAATTGATCGGCATGCACCGGATGGGAGGTGATGCCCACGTACGCTGGATGGGGCAGTATGAAGCGATTGAAGTGCATTTGAATCAAATTCTGGAAACCGAAAATATGGAAAGACGTCATGAAGGTTTTGCTCTATTGTCTCAAGTACTCATTGAGGCTGTTAACAACTACCGGATACCTGGTGTTGTTTATCATCAGTACTGCCCGATGGTGGATGCAAGCTGGCTCAGCAGCGAGGAACAGATTCAAAACCCTTATGCACCTGATACGATGCCAAACTGCGGCGAGGTGATTGAGAGGATAGAACAATAGTCACGTAGTTTGAGTCTTAAAAATATAAAGATTGTCAATTTTAAACTGGAGTGGGAAAATCCTTCACCATCATAATCAAATAACCTAAATACTCAAGTATTATGCATGATTTTAATTTTTTTGGAGGCGGCTGGATGATGTTTTTCTGGTGGTTTCTCCTTATCGCTTTAGTTGTTCTAGTTATTAGAGCAATGCTTAACACAAATAAAAAATCAAATAACGAAACCCCACTCGAAATTCTTAAGCGCAGATACGCCAATGGGGAGATCGACAAAGAGGAATTTGAGAAACGGAAAAAAGATTTGCTCTGAAAATCAAATAAAACAATCAGAAAATCTCCAGGGGTTTAGAACTCCTGGAGTGAACCAAAGACAGACTTGACAATTTTTTTGAAAACCAATCAGGTCTTTAAAACTTAAATCAATTAAAGGTGATTGATATGAAAGAAATCAAAGCGATGATCCGGCCCGAGATGTTTGAGGAAGTCTACAGCAATTTGAGATCCGAAGGATTTTGCTGTCTCACCGTCTATCACGGCGAGGGCATCGGGCGACGAGGCGATCCCGATAAACTGAATGCAAGCCTGGAATTTCCATTTCTTCACTCCAAAATCGTCAAAATCGAGATTATTGTTGCCGACGAACAACAGGATGAAGTAGTAAGTATCATTCAGAAGACAGCTTGTACCCATCACAAGGGAGATGGAATCATTTACAGTTCTGATATTGACAAGGCGATGAGCATCAGAACAGGTGAAGAAGGAAACGCAGTTCTTTAACTAAAATTAATAGTTAAAAGTTAAAAGTTAATCGTCTATACCATGATATATTAGATTTGAATTTTAATTAACAATGATATAAATACAAAAATAATACACAATTACTCTTGGCAAAGATAACGTTAAAACCGTTGCATAACATTAGTTTAAATCAAGAAGGGAATTCATAATTAAGGAGATAAAAAATGGAAAAAAACGATCACAATCATTCACACGATGGACATAATCGTGACCATGAGCATGACCAGGAAGATCATTCTCATAAACATGCCCATCAAAAAGAGAAGAAGGAGCACGACGGCCACTCGGGCCACTCCCACCACGACCATCATAAGATGATGGTGAAAGATTTTAAATTCCGCTTTTGGTGGGTATTAGCCCTGACGATTCCGATTCTAGCCCTCTCCCCGATGATCCAGGAATTCCTGGGTGTGGACTGGCGGTTCACAGGCGACACATGGATATTGACTGCCCTTTCAACCGTTGTCTTTTTCTTTGGAGGCTGGCCGTTTTTGACCGGACTGGTTGAAGAACTGAAGAAAAAGCAGCCCGGTATGATGACCCTCATCGGCCTGGCAATCTCTGTAGCTTATATCTATAGTCTGTTTGTTGTGTTTGGTCTTGAAGGGCATTTGCTATTCTGGGAGCTGTCCACGCTTGTGGCGATCATGTTAATGGGACATTGGATCGAGATGCGTTCGGTAATGAGCGCGTCTGCTGCCCTGGAAAAACTTGCTGAACTGCTGCCTGGAGAAGCTCACCGGGTAAAAGAGGATGGCAGTACAGAAGATGTTCCGGTTGAGGAATTACAGATTGGAGATCACATCCTGATTAAACCCGGAGAGAAAATTCCGGCTGATGGGATTGTTATCGAAGGCAAAACCAACATCAACGAGGCAATGCTTACCGGAGAATCCCTTCCGGTCGAAAAAGGAATTGATGATGAAGTGATTGGCGGTTCGATCAATGAAGAGGGATCCATTACAGTAAAAATTCATAAAACAGGAGATGAATCTTTTCTCTCACAGGTGATCGATCTGGTACGACAGGCACAGGAGAGTAAATCCCGTACCCAGGACCTGGCCAATCGGGCTGCTTTCTGGCTGACAATCGTAGCTATAACCGCTGGCCTTCTCACATTTTTCGCATGGACAATCTTTACAGGGCAAGATCTTAGTTTTGCTATTAACCGGACTGTAACCGTGATGGTAATTGCCTGTCCACATGCACTGGGCCTGGCTATTCCTCTGGTTGTAGCCGTTTCTACCTCTCTGGCGGCTACCAACGGATTTTTGATCCGGAACCGCTCTGCATTTGAAGAGGCCCGGAATCTGGGAGCCGTCATATTTGATAAAACAGGAACCCTGACCGAAGGTACGTTTACCGTTACCAACATTCTGAACTTTAACGAACAGATCAGTGATGAAGAGCTTTTGAATTATGCCGCAGCAGTTGAGGGCAACTCTGAGCATCCGATTGCCAGAGGGATCGTTGAGAAAGCCGGTGAACCCTGGAAAGTGGAGGAGTTCAATTCCATCACCGGAAAAGGTGTGGAAGGAAAAGTGAAAGGTAAATCGGTGAAAGTTGTTAGTCCGGGGTATATACGGGATGAAAATATGGAGTATCCACAGCAACAGGTGGAAGAGATCTCCTCGCAGGGAAAAACAGTGGTTTTTGTGATCCTTGATGGAGAATTGCATGGGGCTATTGCACTCGGCGACAAGATACGGCCGGAGTCAAAAGAAGCCATTGACCGGCTTCATGAAATGGGTATCCAGTGCGTAATGCTGACCGGCGACAATCGTCAGACTGCCGAATATGTAGCTAAAGAACTGGGTATCGATCAGGTGTTTGCCGAGGTGCTGCCAGATGAAAAGGCTGAAAAAGTGAAAGAAGTGCAGCAGCAGGGAATGAAGGTGGCGATGACCGGTGACGGGGTGAATGATGCCCCTGCCCTTGCCACCGCAGATGTGGGAATTGCAATTGGTGCCGGATCGGATGTAGCCGTGGAGACCGGAGATATTGTGCTGGTCCGGGATAACCCGATGGATGTAGCCCATGTCATTCAACTCTCCAAAGCAACATATAGTAAGATGGTACAAAACCTGTTCTGGGCCACAGGATATAACGTCATTGCCATACCACTGGCTGCAGGTGTACTATTTGCCTGGGGTATTATTCTGAGTCCGGCAATGGGAGCCGTTCTCATGTCGCTGAGTACAGTGATTGTAGCGATCAATGCACGGTTTTTGAAAATGGAATCTAAATAAACTACCAGACCCCAAAGGTTTTCGAAACCTGCCAGGTCTGTTAATCTGGAAACAGGCATTACACCATGGAATTTTTTAATGAATTCATCAACAACTGGTACCCGCTGCTCTGGATTTTGAGCGGGGGAATTGCTCTTGCCGTATGGGCCTGGGCAAGCCGAAAGAAAGCCCGTTTAGATATCAACCACGTGATGAAACTGATCGCTGAACGGCGATACCGGAACGGGCAAATGAGTAAAGAGGAGTATGAAAGGCAGCCAAAAAACTAAATCAGAAACTCCTATGGATGTTCTCATTTGAAACCAACATCCTACTGGAAACTTATGCTGACCTGATTTAGGTAAAACTCACTTTAAGGTTGTTTTAAGGGTAACAGCCGTATGTTATGGTAGAACACATAACCGATTAATCATTAAATAGAATAAAAGAAAATGGAATATTTTACATCAAAAACGGTAGATCTCTCTTACGATCAGGCCATTGCAAAAGTAACAGAACTGCTCAAAGACGAAGGCTTTGGGGTTTTAACTGAAATTGACGTCAAAGACACCCTGAAAAAGAAGCTGGACGTGGATTTCAAAAAGTACAAAATATTGGGGGCTTGCAACCCAAACTTTGCTCATAAGGCACTGCAGGCGGAAGACAAAATCGGCGTGATGCTGCCCTGTAATGTCATCGTGGAAGAACATGAAGATGGCACGGTGGAAGTCTCAGCGGTGAATCCGGTGGCTTCCATGCAGGCCGTTTCCAATAAGGAATTGCAGCCCATCGCAGACCAGGTCAAAACGAATCTGGAAAGAGTTATAGACCATCTTTAAAGAATATTAATTCAAACAAAAAAAAGGTATCTATTATGAAACGCTTAACACTTACACTTTCAATGATTCTACTTTTTGCCGGCATGAGTTTAGCCCAGCAAACACAGGAAGATATGAATCAGAAAAAACAACAAATGATGGAAATGATGCAGGATTCCACCATGCGGTCCATAATGATGGAGCATATGGCACAGAACCCTGAAATGCGCAGTCAAATGATGAAGCAGATGATGAATTCAGAAAATATGGATCAATCTGCGATGATGAAAAACATGCAGGATATGATGAAAAACAATCCTGAGATGAAACAGCGTATGCAAAAGCACATGGATATGATGCAGTCGATGATGAAGGAGGGTATGGACCATTCTAACATGATGGAAATGATGGATGACTCATCCATGATGAAGATGCACATGATGTGCATGCAGATGATGCAGGACGGAATGATGAATGGCCAGGGAATGATGGACAATAAAGGCAGTATGAACGGAAGTAATCATCAACAACATCATAACTGAAAATGGATTGGCTAAATGCACTAAATACGCTTTGGGCTCCGGTGATATGGATTCTGTCATCCGGAGTCTTTCTATTGGTTTGGTATTTCGCTTTACGGAGAAAGCACAAGGTTGATATCAGTAATGCAGCGATTAAAATTCACCGAAAACGATTTATAAACAATGAAATTTCGCAAAAAGAGTTCGAAAGACTCAAAGAATCTTTGACTAAATAATTACCAATAAAAAATGAACAAACACAATTTTTGGATGATCATAGGATGTGGCATCCCGCTTTTGCTTCTTTTTATAGTGCCCTTGTTGGGGCTTGATAGCAGTATAACCTTATTTATTTTTGTAGTAGCCTTATTAAGATTTATTTTATTAAATTTTCACTCCCCAGTGGGAAAAATTGGTCATGGATAATCAAAAGCTGTCTTTAACAGGTTCTGTATCATTAGGCACAGGAGTAATGATAGGGGCCGGGATTTTTGTACTTATGGGGCAAATTGCTGAGTTAGTTGGCGATTTATTTCCTATAGCTTTTTTGGCAGGTGCCATCGTTGTCGGGTTTAGTTCTTATTCGTACGTCAAATTTTCTAATGCGTATCCCTCATCCGGCGGGGTTGTAAAATTTTTAACTAAAGCTTATCAGCCGGGCACGGCTGCTGGTACCCTTTCATTACTAATGTATGCATCCATGGTTGTTGCCCAAAGTTTAGTTGCCGGAACTTTTGGAGCATATACCCTCAGGTTATTTCCGGAAGAATATGCTGGCTATGCTTCCGCCTTGGGTGTAGGACTTTTGGCCCTGGCCTTTATCGTTAATGTATTGGGTAATAAAATTATTGGCGCAACCGCAACCATAACAGCGATTATTAAAGTTGCAGGCATCGCACTGCTTGCTATTGCGGGGTTAGCCATTGCAGGATTTCCGGATATCACGGGTAATTATGTTTCAGAAAATAGCCAGTCCTTGCCTGCAGGTTTGAGTTTTGTTGCGGCACTGGCCCTCTCGATCCTCGCGTACAAAGGCTTTACAACGATCACCAATCAGGGGGATGATATTCAAGAACCGCATAGAAATATGGGCCGGTCTATCATCATTTCTATCCTGCTATGCACTTTGATCTATTTCTTTTTAGCACTGTCTGTATCGGCAGGATTGAGCATCCCTGAAATCATAGCCGCCAAAGATTACGCACTGGCTGAGGCAGCGCGACCTGTTTTTGGTAAATGGGGCACATGGCTAACCATTTTACTCGCTATGGTAGCTACCGTATCCGGTGTAATAGCCAGCATTTTTTCATCTTCAAGATTATTGGGGATGCTTAGCAGTATGAAACAAGTGCCCATACTAAAGATTGTAAATTTCCGAAATCCTGCACTTATTTTTACTGTAGTCCTGGCAATACTTTTAACGGTCTTATTTAATCTGACTCGAATTGCCTCCATTGGGGCTATTTTTTATCTGATCATGGATATGGCCATACACTGGGGGCTGCTGCGACATCTCAGAAAAGAAATTAGCTTTAATCCTGCTATTCCTTTAATTGCCTTAGTAATGGACGCCGTCATACTTGCTGCATTTATTTATCTCAAGTACCTGGATGACCCCTTCGTTCTGATTGTAGCGCTGATTGGAATAACGCTCATCATTATAGCCGAACGTCTTTTTATGATATCCCATACGGACAAGGAAGGAAAAATGCATATGGGAATGGATGAAGAAGATATTTAAGTAAAAATGTAATGGCCGGAATTGTAAATAATTCTCTGAGCATGACGCCCTTTGAAAAGGTGGTAAAACAACACCACGTGGGTACTGAATTGGAAGAGCTTTTGACATTATTCAATTAAAATAATTGCAATGAAAATAACCCTGCATAGCATTCTAAATCTGTTCTTAATTTAAGCTTGCTTTAAGCCTCCTTCCGTATCTTGCTTGCAGTATCGCGCTGCATTTAGTTAGTGATTGTGCAGTCTACTTTAATTGTTAACAAATATATTGGTGGTATCATGTTTTACGATCATCATTTTATAGGCATGCACTGGATCTGGTGGCTTATTATGATAGCCATCATCTTGCTGGTGGTTTTCAATATTATCCCCTACCGCCCCAAAACAGAACTGGAAGAGGATGCCATGGATATTTTAAAGACAAGATTTGCACGTGGTGAAATTGAACATGAAGAATTTGAAGAGCGCAAGCAGATATTAAAACAAAACAACAAATAGCATAAAAGGAATCTACAATGAAAAAGATAAATGTAGCTGTTAATGGATACGGCGTCATCGGAAAACGAGTGGCAGAGGCAGTAGCCCTGCAAAAGGATATGCAACTGGTTGGCGTTGGCGATGTAGCCGCCGATTGGAGAATAAAGACAGCCGCTCAAAAGTATGACGTATTTGCAAACACTGAAGAAGGACGCAAGGCGATGGGAAACCAGAAAATAGGGGTGGCCGGAGATCTGGATGATCTGCTGGATGCTGCCGATGTGGTGGTAGATTGTGCTCCCAAAAAATTCGGTGCCCAAAATGCGGAAAAATACAGACAGGCAGGAGTGAAATTTATTGTGCAGGGTGGGGAAAAACACGAGACCACCGGCCATTCTTTCAGCGCAGAAAACAATTACGCCTCGGCACTGGGACGAGATGCAACCCGGGTGGTTTCCTGTAACACCACTTCGATTGTTCGAACGTTGAGTGCATTGAAAAGAGCCGGCTTGCTAAAAAAAGCTCGCGGCACTTTGCTCCGCCGAGCTACTGATCCATGGGAAAGTCACAAAAATGGCATTATGAATACATTGGTACCTGAACCGGAAATTCCCAGCCATCAAGGCCCTGATGCCCAAAGTGTAGATCCGGATCTGGATGTGGTAACGGCCGCCGTAAAAGTACCGGAAACCCTGAGCCACCTGCATTACTGGACGGTTCAATTGACCAAAGAAGTATCCAAAGAGGAAGTTTTAGAGGCATTTGGAAGTTCAACGCGAACAGCCTTTATACGTATGGATGATGAGTTATCAGCGAATAATGCAGTAAAGGAATTAATGCTGGATATTGGTCGCCCTCATGGGGATATGTACGAAGTGGCCATCTGGGAAGATATGCTCAAGGTGGAAGGTGATGAGCTGTACTACGCCTACCTGGTAGACAATCAAGCTATTGTAATTCCCGAAACAATCGATGCTATTCGAGCACTAACCGGCATAGAATCTGATCCTGCAAAATCAATAGATAAAACAAATCGATCGCTGGGCATTAAACAACGATTTATTTAATCAATGTATATAAATATAACCTGAGTTCAAGTAATAAGTGCAACACGATTAAATAACCCTGAGGGGCATGCCCCACAGGGTTTTCGGTCAAGCGTGGTATATTTTAGTTATCATGCAAAAATACAACCACCTCGACCTACAAGATCGTCATAAGATAAAAGCTCTGCTCCAGGCAGGTCATTCACAGACTAAAATCGCTGAAATAATTGGTGTTCACAAGTCGACAATTTCCCGGGAGCTTTCCCGAAACGTTGCCACGCGTGGTCGCTACGCCAACGAGTATCGCCCGCAGGTCGCTCAACGAAAGACCAACAACCGCCATCACGATAAGCGTAAATATATTCGCTTCACCGAGGACCTCAAACAGGAGGCTATTCAGTGGCTGACCAACGAGAAACTTAGTCCGGAACTGATCAGCGGGCGCTGGCAGGTTCAAGGTGTTGATGGGGTAAGTCACGAAGCCATTTACCAGTGGATCTGGCGAGCAAAACGTCAGAAGCATCCTTCTGCCGCCGAGCTCTACAAACACCTTACCCATGGCCGTCGAAGGCGCAGGAGGGGTAATTATAACGACTCCAGGGGAGTTCTTACCGGGCGTGTAGGTATCGAAGAGCGCCCGAAGGTTGTCCAGGAGCGTACCCGACTCGGAGACCTGGAAGGTGACTTTATGGTAGGCAAAGCGCACAAATCCGCCTTACTTGTTATCACTGATCGCGCCACGCTCCTTACACGCCTGAAAAAGGTGACCAGCCGACAGTCAGACGACACCGAAACAGCTATTGAGCAGATGCTGGCACGGGTTCCGAAAGCGTTTATCAAAACCCTGACCCTCGATAATGATAAGGCCTTCGCCAACCACCAGTCGATAGCCACTAAATTAGACGCTGAGGTCTACTTTACCCGCCCTTATACTTCACAGGATAAAGGGACGGTAGAAAACAGAATTGGGGTGATCCGACAGTTCTTTCCAAAGGGTACAGATCTGCGAGAGGTCTCCGCCCAACGCATTAAAACGGTCGAGCGGTATCTCAACAATCGACCTATTCGAAAATTTGATTACCTTTCACCTATTCAACAAACCTTAAAACACCGCGCTGTTGCACTAATGACTTGAACACGGCTAATGTAAGAGGAATTGTATTATGGAAAGAGGAATTGAACACTCCGGTGCCTGGATAATAGCCCTTTTTGTTATCGTTATTGCCTCCTGGCTTTTGCACAAATACATGGCACCAAAAACCTGGCGGGAATGGTTGGGTGCCGGGCTGATTCAGGGCTTTATCATCGCACTGTATGCCGAGATGTACGGTTTTCCGCTTACCATTTACCTGATGGTACGGTTTTTGGGATTGGATAGTGGTAGTGGTGATCTAAATGCCAACCTTTGGTCCACCTTGGTGGGCGTTGGTGAAGCAGGTATGATGATCTCTATGATCGTGGGTTATACCCTACTTTTTGGTGGCTTTGGAATTTTTATTCAAGGCTGGCGCGAACTTTATCATGCCAAACAGGAAAACAGGCTTGCGACGGATGGATTATACGGTTTGGTGCGGCACCCGCAATACACGGGCTTATTTATCGGGCTTTTTGGCGAAGGGGTCATTCACTGGCCCACCCTTTTCTCGGTAGGGCTGTTCCCGGTTATCGTTATCGCTTATGTACTGCTGGCCCGAAAGGAAGAAAAGAAAGTGATCGAAGAATTCGGGGAAGAATATCTTGAATACAAGCAGAGCGTTCCGGCCTTCCTACCTATAAAAGGTAAGTGGAAACAGTTTATTAAAGGAACTTCAACTACTCAAAATAACCATCCTTAAATGATATAATTTATATCAAAAAAAATATCAACCTGACAAAGACCAACGATATGATCAAGAAAAAACAAACTAAAAAGAGCCCAACACTTACAATTTATTGTGAAGGCTGGTGCAATTATCTCCGTAAAATAGCTGATGCTCTAATGGAAAAGAATATCTCATTTAAATATGTTGACTTAAGATTTGATAAACCAAAATTCGAAAAGTTATCATCAAAAATAGGTTCTCCATTACCCTTACCAATATTAGAAATTAATGGCACCTATTTTAAAAAACCGGCTTATATAACAATCACTAAATTGCTCAAACAGAGTGCGTGGGAGAATGGTATTGATAACTTACTCTATGGCTCGTCGCCAAACCAAAAGGTTTAAGGTTGTTATACTTCACAAATTCACAAATAACAATCCAGTTCTAAGTAACGCGTCTCTTTACAAATGTAGCTAAAACCCGCTTGGCAACTATAAAGACCAGAAATCAAATCTTTGAATTTATCACAGCCATTGAACAAGTCGCATATTTCCCCAGTTCAAAATGATCCAACAAAGTTCTTATTATCCCAAACCTTAGAATTTAATACAGCTATGGCAAACAGCTGAAAAATGGAAGTAAAATAAATTCATATTAAGCTTAGATAATTTTATCCAGAGACAGTCGGTAATTGTTATCCGATTCGTTGTAGTACTTGATATCCATTTTTAGTCGTTTTTCAAAATCAAGAGATAGTTCTTCGGTTGTGTCATATCCTAATTGTTCAGCGATAGATGGAAGAGAATATATTTTGTAAGAAATCAATTCTTTAGCCCGCTCAAACCGCAGGGTGTCAAAATATCTTTGGATGGAGCACCCGCATTCGGATAAAAATTGCTTGTCCAGTTTGTCGTATTCAACCTGCATGAATAACTCCAGGTATTCAGAATAAGAATCAATCCATTTTATGGTTGTATTAAAGTATAGTAACCGAATGAGTAATGTCTTTACTTTTTCAACCATCCGAGCTTTTTCAGAGATCAGTAGATCAAAACCATATTCTTTCAGTTGTTCTTTGATTTGTTGAATAATAGTATCAGATGGCTTACTGATTACTGCGTGTCCCAATTCAACAACATGTACGGTGCACCCCAATTGTACCAGCGATTGCCTCACTACAAGTATGCACTGAGGGCAGACCATGTTTTTTATATATATTATCAGTAGTGTCCGGTAAAAGATAAAAAAAAGAAGGGGAGTTCCCTTTCGAGTTCTCCCCTTTTGGTTATTTTATGTTTTTCCACAAACGTAAATAACCGCTATGAATAAAAGTACACATTTCTC
>Ga0222673_1000081_pt1 | contig 57985 bp, 48 predicted proteins | sample AntAcemetagen801_FD_179845 | JGI IMG/M metagenome (GOLD analysis project Ga0222673, IMG submission 179845) | Saline water microbial communities from Ace Lake, Antarctica - #801 | ecosystem: Environmental > Aquatic > Non-marine Saline and Alkaline > Saline | place: Antarctica: Ace Lake...
AACTTTGTGCCGATATTCTCTCCGATAGTAGTAAACTAACAGCTACGATCGTAACTATTAATATTTGTCTGAATCGTTTTTCCATAATAGGATCTCTTTAATTTCCATATTTATATTTATTAAAAGGTCTCTTTCATGATAACTCAGGACCTCATTATAACTATACGTAGTCGATCAACGTTTAGATGGTGCTATCCATTTTAAAACATTTTAACATTAAACCGTAATTTTGCTTTCATTTTTATTCTGACCTTTACTTTTTGATCTCATTTAAAAAATCATAGAACTAATTATCTGACAGTTGGTTACCGGTTTAAATTCATTATATAGAGTTTACCCGATATCTTGGTCATAGAATTTTATAGTTTAGGTGTTATCTTTTTTTGTCTTAAATGGTTTTTTAAGATATGTTTTAGATTCTAAATACCGTGCAGTACCATCCGTCCTGCCTTCACTTACGTATATACTATCAGACAGTGATATTTTATTGGATATTTTATTTACTGGGATTCGCTCTCTATTCTGAAGAAGAGGAGAGAGAGTGGATGCACCGCATCCAAAAAGGGGATGTGGAGGCAATGCGCAAGCTTTATGCCAAATACAAAAACTTGTTATTTGGTATGATTTTATCTGTTTTAAAGAACAGAGAAGAAGCTGAAGATTGCTTGCAAGAAGTATTTACACAGGCTTGGGAAAAAGCCGATAAATTTGATGCTGATAGAGGTAAAGTATATAGTTTTTTGGTGACAATGACTCGCAATAAAGCGATTGATCGAACCCGGTCCAGAGCTTTTAAGGATTCCGGAAAGGAAGATCACATCATCAATGACTTTACATTAACCCCTGTAAGTGACGGGAATAATCCTCATGAAAATCTTGAGTTATCAGAACGCGCATCCATCCTTCGGGAGGCTCTGCAAAAACTGGACAAAAAAGAAAGAGAGGTTTTGTACGTTTCTTACTTTAAAGGACTCAGTCAGTCAGAAATATCCGATACAATGGACATCCCGCTTGGTACGGTTAAATACCGTATGCGCCAGGGGATGATAAAATTAAAGGAGATGTTGGTTACTGAGGAATTATAATGAACAAAGAAAAAGAACATAACGACTTTGAAGCGCTCTGTGCCGGCTACGTGCTCGACGCGCTCTCGAAAGAGGAGGTAAAACAGTTCGAGAGCATGCTTCAAAATGCTTCGCCGGAAGAGAGGGATCTTCTTACGAAAATGGAGAAGGTGCGTGATGAGTTTCCACTCATGACAGAACCGGTTGCTCCCTCTGATAACGTTGAGGATCGGTTGTTTGCGGATCTGTCTTCAAGACAAAAACCAGCAAAAAATCAATCGAGTGGAGACGATAAAGTAGTTGGGCGTATTATTCCTATATGGGCTTATAAAGCGGCAGCGGCTCTCTTTTTAATCGGCTCACTCACACTTGTTTGGATGAATTCAGACCTTTCAGAGACAGTTACTGAACAAGGAGCTGTGATTACTGAACTTCGGAGTGATTTGGAAAGGCAAGATCGACTATTGGATGTATTGGCCGCCAGAGAAGTGACATTGGTAATGATGGGCGGACTCGATCCGAGTCCGGACGGTTATGGTAAAATATTGTGGGATCCTGAAAATCGTCAGGCCGTACTTCAACTCGCTAACCTTCCGGTTCCGGATCAGGATAAAGATTATCAGTTATGGTTAATCAAGGATGGAGAGAACCCCATTAGTGCGGGTGTATTCAGTTTTGATCAATCCTCCAGCGACCTTTTCTTCAAAGTCGAACAGCTGGATGAGCCTTCACCGGTTTCGAATGCTTTTGCCGTGACTCTTGAACCCAAAGGCGGAATGCCACAGCCTACCGGCGACATGTTCTTGCTGGGTCAGTAAGAACGTTTCCTTCACCATACCCGTCATCGGATGAATTTTACGGAAATGATAAATAAGTCCGATGTTGGTAAGGGGTTCGCAGATCTCATCCGATGCCCCTCAAAATTTGGCACCCTAATCCAAAGGTAAGTATACCCTCTTCCCGTTTAGGTCGTAATCGATTGTAATATCCTCGTAACTATATTGCCCTTTCAGATCGATAGTTGAAGTGCCGAGAGATCCTGTGGCTTGATATCGATGGCCACTGTTTTCAATGTCGATTTTAAATGCCCCTCCGTTGACCACAAATTCTCCACTGGGAACGATATACCCGAATACCTCACAGTCCTCCGACCGGGTACAATCCGGATAGACCCGTTTATCCAGCTCTCCGGTATCTGCCCCCTGAATTCCATAAAGCTGAATTCGCTCCCGATTTTCATGGTCCAGCCTGGCAATCACTGAAAAAGTAATGTATTCCCGTAAAGAATCCTGATCTGCCGTACAGCGGACACATGGTTCCTCCACTGTTGTTCTGGGACCTTGTAGATAATAAATCCCGGATACTGTGTCTTCTATTTCAACCTCACTTGAATCCACGCAGCTCATTAAAAAAGCCTTCAAAAGAAGTAGAGTGAAAATGTATGTAACAGTTCGCATAGAATTACCTCATTGCAGGCTATAAATTTTTTCTCCAATAAGCTCATAATCAACCTTAATCCCTCTGTATAAAAATTCTCCTTTAATTTCTATTGTGTCATTGGAAATGTTACCGGTCGCGATAAGACGACCACTAGGACGGGTAGTATTTATTTCAAAAATATTATCGGATAAGGAACCATATACCTTGTCACGGTCGGAATGATTAAATCCAGCCATACTAGCCACATGATCATGCCTCTGGAAGCCCCCATAGATCCTGTTTTCCCCTTCATCGGCGCCGGGCAAACCAAAAAAAAGAAGTGTATCAGCTTTATCCTCCATCAATTTAATGGTAACAACAGAAGAAAAATGTATTGTATCGATAACCCTGATCTCTGAATCAAACCATCCACTGGTTGATAATATTTTCTTCCCATATATATAGTAGTGGCCTGTAAAAGAGTCGCTTACAGCAGATTGGTTCGTACTGGCTGAGAGGGCAAATAGTCCCAATAAAACAGCTCCGCAAATAGATTTGAAAAAATGTTTGCGCATTTTGGTACCCATATCATTTAGATTGTAATGGTACATACAAACTGATGAATTTTAATACGTCTCTCTTTATTAAGAATAGTATTTACCGGTATTTGTTACAAAAAAATTTGGATTAAATATAAAAAGCCGGGCATATCATACCCGGCTTTTTTTATGAAAGCACTATGAATGATTATCTTGCTGTCAGGCCTAATATTAAATATGTAGTCAGGTCTGTTGTGCTAATCGCTTGTGTTGGATCGTGAACTACAAAGAACCCTTCATAGTCATTGATCAACTCACGATAGGTCATCTCTTCCGTTTCATTAGATGAAGAAGCTGTGCCCCCGTTACCTGCAATTGCTCCTGCAAACACATCACCATTCGGGGTCTCGTTATAGGGTGTTCCGTTTGGAGTTTCATTGGCGTCAGCTGCATCATGTGAATGTACAGGATAGTCAGATCCGTCAAGCGTGTTTGATAATGTAACCGTAATTTTGGCACGTCCATCAATCAACTCCTCAACCAGCATGGTTGCAGATACATCTCTTGCATGATCACCATCATAGGCTGTATCATTGTTATCTAAAAGCTGACCTTCATTAAAGCTATACTCAAAAGTTTGAGACTTTAATTTCGGCTCACCTGCCTCTAAACTTGACGCAAATGATCCCAATACGAGGTAGGTGGTCAGATCTTGTGTACTAATATCCTGTGTTGGATCATGTACTACAAAAAATGCTTGATACTCTTCTACCAACTCTACGTAAGAGATAGGTGATTCGTTTGAAGCACTGGCTGAACCGCCGTTACCTGCAATTGCGCCCGCAAAAACATCTCCATTTGGTGTTTCGTTATATGGCGTTCCATTTGGTGTTGTCGCAGGATCTGCTGCATCATGTGAATGTACAGGATAATCAAATCCATCAAGCGTATTATCCAATGTAACAGTTACCGTTGCTTCACCTGTCCCTCTCTCTTCAATAGTCAGGGTAGCGGATAGATTTCTGGGATGGTTACCATCGTAAGCCGTGTCGTCGTTGTTCAGTGCTTGTCCTTCATTAAATGCGTACGTAAACGTTTCCGTTCTTAAGCTTGATTCACCTTCTCCAAGATCTTGAGCAAAAACACCTAAAACTAAATAGGTACTCAGGTCAGTAGTACTGATATCCTGCGTTGGATCATGTACAACAAAGAACCCTTCATATTGATTTACAAGTTGATCGTAGGCGATGTCAGTATTGTTTGTACTGCTTACTGATCCTCCATTACCGGATACTGCACCTGCAAAAATAGCACCATTTGGTGTTTCGTTGTATGGCGTTCCATTTGGTGTGGTTGCCGGATCTGCTGCATCATGCACATGAACGGGGTAATCGACGTTATTTAGTGTATTCATTAGCGTGATTGTAACCGCTGCATTTCCATTGTCCAGCTCATCTATACTGACTGCAGCTGAAACATTTCTAACGTGTTCACCACGATAAGCGGTGTTAACGTTTTCTAATAACTGTCCTTCGTTAAAAGCATAGTCAAATGAGGTCGATCTTAAATCTTCCATTCCTCCCGTCATGTCGGAATCATTGCTGCATCCGGCAAGTGAGACTGTCAACGACAAGGTTAGAAGTAAAAACCATTGTGTAATTTTATTTATTGAATCCATTGATATAAAGTTTATTTAATTGTTTATAAGTGAATAGGTTTCAGATCAACTTTGATCTGCTATCACTGCTTTCTTACCCGACAGTACGAAGTAACATCAGAACCGGATTGGATTGGATTCAAAAAAATATTTAGCTGTCCCTCTGATGTTTGCCCATCCGTTCAGTGATCAGCTGCGTATTGTGAATCAGAAGTTGGTTCACAATTAAAAACAATCATTAAGCACTTATAACACATATTATCATGTATAAAAAAACAGTTAAAAAATTATCTTATATATCTACATTCATTCTTACTCTATTCATCTTTATATCTTGTACAAGTACTAATACGGGATCTATGGAAGAGGAAAATGATCAGTTGAGCGGCACCCTTGTATTGGGAAACAATGGGGCACAATCCTACACGGTTGTAAGTATTTCCGGGGATGGCATTTCAGCAGAAACAGGTTCAGAGAATCCTTCCATTAGCTTAACCGTAGGTGGTAGATATACATTTGTAAACCAGGCCGGTGCAAGCAGTCATCCATTAGATTTTAGAAATAGCGATCGGCAAAAACTTTTTGGTCAGAGTAATCCATCCGGGCAGCTGGATGATAACAACGATGTAAATGTCGTAGAAAGTGGAGACTCCATTACGTTTACACTCACTCCATCATTGGCGTCATCACTTGCAGACTATATTTGCTCCTTCCATCCCGGCATGAATGGAGATCTCGTTATAGCTGATGAGTAATATTTCGACTTCACTCAGTTGCAATTCGGCTCCATCATTGCCTATATGTGACAATCTATAGTCATGTTTTTTAATACGATGACTCAAGGCCAGCCGTAAATTTATTGGCGGTTCAAGTGAATGGGATTCACTTGTTAAACAGGACCTGCATGCAGAAGGCAGAGGGGTTAAGTAAAACAACCAACCGGCATTGAATTAGTTGGCGGTTTAAGAGAATGGGCTGCATGTGATAAGCACAAATTAATACCGGTCAATACGTTGTGCTGGGGTTGTCGGTGGCGGACCATTTAATTTGTGCCACGTGCAACTCATGAACGACCGCCAAGTAATTCGTCGCCTTGATTTTTTGGTTACTTTTGCATCAAGGCAAAAGTAACAGAATTGATATAGAAGACTTATCCTATAAGATCCTGAAACAAGTTTAGGATTCCACTCTAAGGCGCTTTTGAGTAGCCAAATACATATATATTATAAGACAAAAAAAATTATCCACAATGATGTTGATAATTCCTTGGAATAGCCGTAATTTTTAAGACTCTGCATTATTTTAATATTAGTAACCGATTACCGACTGTGTAATGTTTGAAGATTTGTCTTCCAAAATAGAATCAGCCGTACAGTCCCTAAAGGGGCAGTCACGTATTACCGATGTGAACATCGCTGAAACCGTGCGTGAAATACGCAGGGCCCTCCTGGATGCAGATGTAAACCTTGAAGTTGCCCGTCAGTTTACCAACGATATTAAAGAACGCGTAATGGGTTCTGATGTACTGACCAGCGTAAATCCGGGTCAGCAGTTTACAAAAATTGTATATGATGAGATGGTCAAGATGCTTGGCCAAGAGCGCGCTGATTTGGCTGTTTCAAATACTCCTCCAACCGTTATTTTGATTGCCGGACTCCAAGGATCCGGAAAAACAACGTTTGCCGCCAAACTTGCCCGTTATCTGAAAAAGGAGAATAATCGCAATCCTATCATAGCAGCGGCTGACGTTTACAGGCCCGCAGCCGTGAATCAGTTAAAAACTCTTGCAGCTGAACTGAACGTTCCGGTTTATTCTATCGATCAAAAAGATCCTGTTCGTGTGGCAAGAGAAGCGGTCGCCATGGCAAAAAGTTTGGCTCTCGACACTGTTATTATCGATACGGCCGGACGCATGCACGTCGACGAAAAAATGATGGATGAGGTTGCAGAGATTAAAAAGGCTGTCAACCCACATGAAATTCTATTTGTTGTTGATGCCATGACAGGCCAGGATGCCGTCAATACAGCTAAGGCATTTAATGATACCATCAATTTTGATGGCGTTGTCCTGACAAAAATGGATGGGGATACCCGGGGCGGCGCTGCACTGTCTATTCGCACTGTAGTTCAAAAGCCTATTAAATTTATGAGTACGGGTGAAAAGCTGGATGCTCTTTCACCTTTCTATCCGGACCGACTGGCACAGCGTATTTTAGGAATGGGCGATGTTGTCTCTCTGGTAGAGAAGGCACAATCTGAGTTTGATGAAAAACAGGCCGAAGCACTTCAAAAGAAGATCCGTTCTGATAAATTCGATCTGGATGATTTTTACGAGCAGATTCAGAAAATTAAAAAAATGGGCAGTATCTCTGATCTGGTTGGCATGATACCGGGCGCCAATAAAGCCGTAAAGGATGCCGATTTAAGTGATGACACGTTCAAGCCGATTGAAGCAATTATTAACTCTATGACTCCGGAAGAGCGTAAAGATCCCGATCTTTTAAATGGAAGCCGGCGTCGCAGAATAGCAAAAGGCTCCGGAACTACCGTTCGTGAAATCAACGATCTGATCAAACAGTTTGATCAGATGAAAAAGATGATGAAGACCATGAGTAAGATGGGAAAAATGGGCCGTGCGATGGAGGGTTTAAAAAACCTGCCTCTTGGCCGATAAACCATTTCAATTAAAGAAAAAAGAAGTACAAATTTATACAAAACATAAACATACAGGTACAAGCCATTGATTAAGTTACGTTTACAAAGAAAAGGAAGAAAAAAGCGACCCTTTTATCACATTGTGGTTGCAGATAGCCGTTCACCTCGTGATGGACGGATAATCGAACGTCTCGGACGTTTTGATAATGTGAGTGAAAAACAGGAGCTCACGTATGATGAAGAAAGAATCATACACTGGCTGAAAATTGGAGCACAACCAAGTGACACAGTTCGAAGTATTTTGAAAAAGGAAGGAATTCTTTTAAAAATGCACCTCGAACGATGGGGTAAATCTGAAGAAGAGATTCAGGCCGCCCTCGAAGAGTGGAGAGCTGCCAGAGAATCTAAAACCGGTGATGTAGTGCTCAATAAAAAAGAGCAACAAAAAGCACAGTTGAAAGCCGAAGAGCAAGAATTTAAGAAACAGCTGGAAGAGAAAGCCGCTGCAGCTGCTAAAGCACTCGAGAAGAAAAAAGAGGCTGAAGCTAAAGCTGAGTCTGAAGAAGAAAGTGCCGAGGAAACCACTGAAGCTAAAAGCGAAGAAACAACGGATGATACCGAAGCCGTGAAGGAAGAGGAAACTGCAGAAGTTGAAAAAGAAGCTGAAGCTAAAGCCGAAGTAGAAGAAGAGCCTGCTAAAGAAAAGGCCCCTGAAACAGCAGAAGCTGAAGTAGAGGAACCGGAAGAAGCCAAGGCAAAGGAAGAAAAAACAGCTGAAACTGAAGAAGCAGATCAACCAAAAGCTAAAGCCGAAGTAGTAGAAGAGGATGCGGCCGAAACTGAGGAGCCTGTTGCAGAAGAAAAAACAGAAGCTCCAAAAGCTGAAAAGAAAAATGAGAAAGACGCTGAAGCAACATCAGAACAAGTATCAACTGATATGAATGCTACTGAAGCGATTGATCATATTAAAAACAGTTCTGTTGACGAACTGGATGGTTTTGTTCCTAAAGACGAAGAACGTGTAACCGTTCAACGTGCCTGGGAAAGTAAACAAGCTGAATAATTTAGAACAGCCCGGTGATGGTAAACAATATTCATAACCGGTTTGTTGACGTTGGCCGAATAGGCAGGCCTCGCGGACTCGATGGCGTTGTCCGCTTTATGCCAAATGATAACTTTTTAAAAGGTTTGTTTGATCAAACGGATCTCTTGTACATCAGAGATTCCAGATCAGACTTGATTCCTGTGCGAATTCAAAACGTGCATATAGAGTCAAAAAGAAACCAAACATCGTTCTTTGTAAAATTTGATATGATTACCGACCGGGTCGGAGCTGAAGAAGCGCAAAACAGACTTCTCTTTATTGAAAGCAGATATCTCAATGAACTTCTTCCGGCTACCGAAAATGAAGACTCTGTTATCGGATATACTGTCCGGTATAACAATGCTGATTTTGGAAAGGTCTTGGATATAATGGATAATCCCGCTCACCCAATTCTTGAAGTGAAGGTTGATGCCGGGACAATATTAATTCCTATGGTTGATGAGTATATAAAACAGACAGACCATGAAAACCATGTTCTTATTTGTATAAATCTCGATCAACTGCTGGAGGATTAGGTTACATGCTTAGAATCGATATTCTATCTGCAGTTCCTGATTTACTGTTAAGTCCGATCGACCACAGTATTGTTGGACGGTCCCGAAAAAAAGGGCTCGTTGAACTGATGGTTCATGACTTGCGGGACTATTCAACCGATAAACATCGGAAGATAGATGACTATCCGTATGGAGGTGGATCGGGAATGGTTTTGTCACCACAACCAATTTTTGATTGTATTGAGAAATTAACTTCCGAAAGGGATTATGATGAGATCATTTTCACATCTCCCGAAGGAGAGCGTTTTGAACAGAATAACGCAAACCAACTCTCTCTACAGAAAAATCTGATTTTTCTTTGCGGCCACTATAAAGGGGTCGATCAAAGAGTAAGAGAAGAGTTAATAACAAAAGAGTTTTCAATCGGTGACGTTGTACTCTCGGGTGGTGAACTGCCGGTTCTGATGATGACCGATGCAATTATTCGATTGATACCCGGTGTATTGGGCGATGCGGAAAGCGCACTGTCCGATTCGTTTCAGGATGATCTTTTGGATGCACCGGTTTATACAAGGCCATTGGAGTTCAGAGGATTAAAAGTACCGAAGATCCTTTTATCAGGTGATCATAAAAAAATTAAAGAATGGCGCTCATCAAAGTCTGAGGAGCGCACAAAACAGAGAAGACCCGATTTATACAAAAAATTTAATAAGAATAACTAAAAGCCCAGTAACGAGGACACTAATAACATGGATAAATTAAAACTAATTGAACAGACCGTTGTACATGACGATCTCCCGGAATTTACAGCAGGAGATACTGTAAACGTACATTATCGCGTTCGTGAAGGGGAAAAGGAGCGAATTCAGCAATATCAAGGCGTTGTAATCAATGAACGAGGAAGTGGTGCAAACAAAACCTTTATTGTTAGAAAAATGTCCGGAAGTGTGGGCGTTGAACGTATCTTTCCGCTCTACTCACCATTTATCGCTAAGATTGAAGTTAAAAAACGCGGTAAAGTGAGACGTTCAAAACTATTTTATCTGCGCGATAGAAGAGGTAAATCTGCGCGTATTCGAGATAAAGAAGTGACTAACAAGGTAAATACAGATAAAAAAGAGTCTTAAAAAACTCTCCGGGCGATGTAAATTGAACATCGCCTTTTTTATCTAAATAGACAGCTCTAATATCAATCCTTTCAATTCATTGATTGATTGAACTGTTAAATAACGATTAGTAAGGGGTGATGTACCGGTAAAGAATTTTTTCTGATAATGATTCTTATTTACTCAGGTAATTTATAGTCCCGCTCTATACACGATATACATACGTATTAATCATTAAATTTCACCAGTAATGAATATCATTCTATTTGGCCCCCCTGGAGCCGGTAAGGGAACACAAGCAGAAAAATTAATCAGCCATTTTCAGTTTCCACACCTCTCAACCGGTAATATTTTCAGAGAGAATATTAAAAATGAAACTCCATTAGGAAAAAAAGTGAAATCAATCTTGGATTCCGGTCAGCTGGTTCCTGATGAAACCGTAGTTGAATTGGTATTAGACGAGTTGCAAAAGAGTATTTATGACCGGGGCGTTATTTTAGATGGTTTCCCAAGAACCGTTGCCCAGGCCGAATCACTGGATGCTTTCTTCAGAAAAAATGGTAAAAAAGTAGATGCGTTTGTGACCCTTACCGTTCCTGAAGAAGAATTGATAAACCGGATACTGAGTCGCGGTGAGGGACGATCCGATGATACTCCCGAAAAGATCAAGACCCGTTTAAATGTATATCGCGAGGAGACAGAGCCGGTCTTAAACTACTATCAAAAGCAGGGTATAGTAAATGAAATTGACGGCGTAGGCAGTGTAGATGAAATCTTTGAAAGAATTTTGACGTCTCTCTCTTAAGGATCTATTCAGGAACATCTCGACTCCGCTCGATGTGACGGTGTGTTGGTATCGTCGGTACGTAGTTGCTCCTCTTTTATCCCACGTAGCGAAGCGTAGTGAAGTGAAAACACTCTTTTAAAACCTTAACCCTTCAGCACATCTAATATAGCAGGTGTTACATCCTGTATACTTCGAACAGATTGAAATGGTTTTACATCCCCCTTCACAAATAGAGGAACCGGATTTCGGGTGTGCGTTTTTACCGATAGATCTTCCAGGTTTCCATGGTCACTGCTAATCACTAATGTGTCATCACTGCTTAACCCCTGAATCACTCCAAATAAAAATCTATCCAATACACCAAGTACCTGATCGGCCATCTCTCTGCTCTGTTTGTGGCCTGCTTTATCAGTCAAATAATACTCATAAAGGACTAAATCATTCTTTTTTAACGATTGAATTAATCTATCTGAAGCCACTTCCGGTTTAATTTCAGGAACATCCAATGCCAGAATATCTCTCCAAACCGATTGAGTTATTTCAGCTGTAATTGCATTTCCATTTATCACATCCTCAACTCTGTTTAATCTCAATCCGGCCGACTTTGTCATCAGTGTTGTACAACTCCAACGGTCTCTTTTCTTCGATTTTTTAAAGAAAATATCGGGATATGCATTTATAAAATATGGTTTTTTATCAAGATTCAAGGCTTTATGAAACAGACTTTGTCCTTTTAAAAGTGGTTTTATCCCTGAATGCGGAAAGGGTCCAAAATGTTTACCAATTAATATTGATGCATTCTCTCCGGTAAAAAGTGTTGTCTGACCGGTTCCGCTTTGCGGTAATCCCTCTACTCCTAAATTAGCATCAATTTTTTTAAATAACTTCTTATTCTCATAGATCTCTTCACATTGATCATCTATTCCAATAGAGTTTGTAAAGAAAGAGAAGGATTTAAGATCTGAGTTTGATAGTGGATTTATCGGGTCACGTTTTCCAATCCCAATCCCATCAATAAATATAAAACAGACAGCCATTAGCGATCCATAACTAATGTGACAGGACCATCATTTATAAAATCCACTTCCATCATAGCACCAAACTCTCCGGATTCTACATTTAATCCCGATTCTTTTTTTAGTTTATCAATCATCTGATTATACATACGTTCCGCTTTTTCAGGTCTTGCCGCTTCAATAAAACTGGGCCTTGTTCCTTTTTTCATATTCCCATAAAGGGTAAACTGTGAGACAATTAAAATCTCACCATTAATATCCATCACAGATCGATTCATTTTACCCTCATTATCATTAAAAATACGAAGTTTTGGAATCTTTCTACAGCACCACTCTAACTGCTCATCTGAATCTGATTCATGTATACCAACCAGTAATAAAAGTCCTTTTTGGATAGATCCGGACAGAATTCCATCCACTCTCACAGAAGCATCTTTCACTCTTTGAATTACTATTCTCATTTGTGGGAAAACATGTGGATAAACTGACTATATCTTGTTTATAACTTATTATTCCAATAATTAACCAAAGCTATCCACATCAATTAACAATTAAAAATCTTTATCAACACTAAAAAAGAATAACTCTTTCTGTTGATAGATTTTTTTAACGGTATAGGTGTATATAATATAAAATGTGAAGAACTAAATTTTTAAAGATGTAAATCATTGTTTTTTAATAAATAATTATAAACAATGTTATTAACAATCTTCTATTATTTTTTAAATTTAAAAGAACAACTTAGTTATAAACATTTCCACACTCTCCTACTACTATAAACAAAATAAATTAATCTAATCTTATTCGTTAATACCTGTGGATAACCTTCCTAATAATTCTAAAAAGAGAAGTTTGATTCTTTCTATATTTATGTAATAAAAAAAAATCATACAAAATAGTTTATAGTGTCTGATAAAAAATTTACTTACAAAGATTCAGGAGTTGATATAAAAGCCGGTGAAGATCTGGTAAACTCTATTAAAGATGTGGTTAAAGAGACACATAATGCAAATGTATTATCAAATATTGGTGGATTTGGAGGACTCTTTTCTGCAGATTTCAGAGAGATGAAAGAACCGGTATTGGTTAGTAGTGTCGATGGAGTTGGGACGAAACTCATTGTCGCATTTAAAGCCGGAAAATATGATACCGTTGGCCAGGATCTGGTAAATCATTGTGTGAATGATATTGCTGTATGTGGAGCACAACCTCTGTTTTTTTTAGACTATTTTTCTACAGGAAAATTAGATCAACAGATTGGATTTGATGTTATAAAAGGTTTTTCAATTGCTTGTAAAGAGAACGGGGTGGCATTAATTGGAGGTGAGACTGCAGAAATGCCTGATATTTATAAAGAAGGTGAGTTTGATTTGGCCGGAACCGTGGTTGGTGTAGTAGATAGAGATCAGTTAATTACCGGAAATAATATTAAAAGAGGTGATAAACTAATCGGTTTTAAGAGTAATGGACTTCATACAAATGGATATTCATTAGCAAGAAATGTTCTTTTTAGTAGATATGAAATTAACGATCAACCGGATAAATTAAACCAAACTATAGGTGAAGAACTGTTATCGATTCATAAATCCTACTTAGAGTTGATTACAAAACTAAAAATAATTAATGGTGTGAAGGGATTCTCTCATATTACAGGAGGTGGAATTGAAGGGAACACAAAAAGAATTCTACCGGATGGATTAAATCTGTCTGTACATTGGAACAACTGGGATAGACCTGAAATTTTTAAATTAATTCAAAAAACCGGGAATGTTCCGGAAGACGATATGAGAGCTACTTTTAATTTAGGAATCGGACTTATTACTGTTTGTTCTGAAGAATCTATAAAGATTATTAAAGAAGCTGCAAATCAATTGGATGAAGAAATCTTTATCCTTGGTGAAGTTGTTTAGGTAATAGGTTGAAAATTTAAAAAAAGTGAGTATTGAATGAGCATGAATAAAGTAAAATTAATTGAGATTGCACATGCAAGAAGTGGAGATAAAGGAAATGGGAGTAATGTTGGAATCATTGCGCGTCATCCTAAAATATATCCTTTTTTAAAGGAAACACTTACAAAAGAGAGGGTTAAGGAGCACATGAAGAATATCTGTAAAGGGGATGTAGAGAGATATGAAATGCCAAATATAGGAGCCCTAAACTTTATATTATATGAAAGTTTAGGTGGAGGCGGAACTGTATCTCTAAAGTTAGATGCTCAAGGAAAAACTCATGCTTCAATGCTTCTTCGAATGGAATTGGATGTTCCTGAAGAGTTGATGAAACTGGTTAAATAATAAGTTCTTTTCTTAAGAATTTACCTCTTTATAATAAAAAAGAGTTATTTATTACTGATAAATAGAAGTGCTGTATCTGTTTTTTCTGCCATATCTAAGGTTAATGCCCCAAAAACAATTCTTTTTGGACCTGCCTTTCCAAGACCCATTATAACCATATCATGATCAGCAGTTTGTTTAATTAATTCACTTTTTACATCATCCGATAGAATAATTTTAACTTCCGATTTACCCGGAATAATTCGACTCGAAAAACGTCTCAGGGCTATCTCTTGTTTCTCTTGTTCCTTTTTTGATGTGTTTAATGGTAGGACATGAAAAAAAGTAAAATCGGGCTGAAAGGTACGCCACAAACTTGCTGCTACTCTTGCACGAAGTGTATCATGACTACCAACACCGGTGACAGGAATTAATATTCTTTTCGCAGAGCTGATCTTCCATCCGGAATAAGGTTGTCTGAAAACAACAACATCACATTTTACTTGCTTAATTAACTTCTCGAGATTTTGGGTGGTATTTAGCTCACTGAAATTACTTAATCCTAAAAGTACGCTTCTACACTGGTGAACCTTAATAACTCTTGCTATCTCTTCCCAAGGCTCGTTAGCAATCGTTGTAAGGGCATCAGGACGCAACTTTGCATCAAACGAGGCACTCAGAGCTTGATATACAGCATCACGATTATTAGTAAGTCTCTTTTGAAGATCTTCCCCGTCTTCACTTGGTATAACAATGGATAATAATAATACCCTTCCCACAACCGGAGGCGCTAAAGAGTTGGCTACAAAAACCATCGACTCTGCATTTGCGGGATTTGAGATAGGGAGGAGAACCAATGGACTTAACCCCCTTAACCGTGTGATATTCGGATCTAAAGCTTCTTCCGACGCATCGATCACTTTTGCTTTCTGTATTAAAAATGTAATAAAAAAGGCTACACCTGCCAATAACCAAACAATAGAAATGAGTCCGGCAGCAGGAACAGCTACAGCTTGAAAAAGAGCAAGCCCTATGCAGGAAACCATACCAATAATTGGAAGTATAGGGAAATAAGGAACCCTAAATGTATTACTGGTTGAAAATCCACGTTTCCGCATCAAGATCATCACCAGATGAGCCAATGCAAATGTAATCAAAAAGATTAAACTGGATGCTGCACCGGCGGCAGCGACGTTGGGTAGAACTAATATCAGAATCAGAATAATACTTGACGTAACAAGAATCGAATTTATTGGAGTGCCATGCTTAATATTAACGGCAGACATCTGATGGATTAAGGTGCGATCATTAGCCATACTAAGTGCCACTCGAGAAGCGGCAAACATATTTGCCTGAAGCGCAGACAACATGGAAAAAATACCCGCCACCAAAACAAACCAAAATCCGAAAGCACCCAGATAGTTTTGAGCTGCAATCGCAATGACCGTTTCCGGATTTGCAGCACTTAATTCTGCAATGGATTCACCGGGTAATGTACCAACCGTTGAGACTACAAAAAGAAGAGGAAGATAGATGCCAAGTCCAACGATCAATGTTGTTACCATCGCCTTTGGAATAGTTTTTTCCGGAGATTTAATTTCACCGGCTGCAGAGGCGATTAAATCAAAACCCTGAAGAGCTATAAATGTATACCCCATAGCAGCGATTAATCCGGAAAATCCACCATCAAAAAAAGGAGTAATGCTCTCCTTTATGTTTTGAAAAGGAGTTTGAACAATAACCGCCAATCCACCGGCTATTAAAAAGGCAAACAGGGTTAACTTTCCAATATTGATATAAAGCCCTCCCCCTCCATTTTGGCGCGTTAGCCTCCAGGTATAGAAACCAAGCGCAGTCAAAGCTAAAATTATGACTACCATACGGTTGTCGCTTAGTATCGGCTGACTACCCCCAAAGATCGGTAATTCCTGGATCGCAAATGCGGCAAACGCACCAAATCCGAGAGCATAAAGAACAGCTGCTACAATAGATGCAAACCAGACGATCCACCCCACACCAAAAGCAACTTCTACTGAAAGTGCCTTTTTAGCATAGGTGTAAGCCCCTCCATTTTGTGGATTAGCAGCTGCCATCTCAGCGAAACTTAATGCAGTGATAAAGGCGATTAATCCATTTAAAAGGAAAGCCAACATCGCTGAAGGACCACTTACTGAAAAAGCGACACCGGCCAACGCAAGTATACCTCCACCAACCATCGCGCCCACACCAATACCGGTAGCTCCAAGAAAACCAATGGTTCTTACGGTAGTCGTGTTTTGATCATTCATACTCACTAAATTAGATAAATAGGACACAGATTTTAAAAAATACCATTAAGATGAGTGACATCCATAAGTGATTTTATAAAAAAATTTAAAATGATTGAACCACTACTCACTCAATATTCGGTTATTCGGATTGATTTAACGAATATCAAAAAGAATAACTTTTTTACTCTTAAACAGTAAATTTTCATTAATTTAGAGAAACTAAAAAGCGAATACGGTTTGAACGAAACCTTTGATAGAGACATTCGTACCATAACCGGGTTTAATGCATTAAAAAATCAACGTATATATGAAATCATTCTTTAAAACAGTAATGGCCGTTTTTACGGCCCTTGTAATATTTTTTATTCTAACCTTTATCTTCAGTTTGGGTTTTCTAGCGGTTTTATCCCCATCTGAGACAGTTGTAGTAGAGGATAACTCAATATTACATCTCAATCTAAGCAATAAAGTTTTAGCAGAAAGAAGTGCCCCTGAAGATTTTGCATTTCCGGTAGATTTACCCCTTGTTGGCAATATAGGAGAAGCCCCAACGGTTGGATTGGATGATCTTCGAAAAGCGATTCGTTCAGCAGCTGAAAGTGAAAAAATAGACGGAATATTTTTGGAAGCCGGAGGATTGATGAGTGGACAAGCACTTCACCAGGAACTTCGAAATGAATTGGTAAATTTTAAAGAGAGTGGAAAATTTATTGTCAGTTTTGATACTTACTATTCGGAAATGGGCTACTACCTCTCATCAACCGCCGACTCCATCTATATTCATCCATATGGAGATATAGGATTTAGTGGTTTTGCAAGCCAAGGCCTCTATCTGAGAGGAATGCTTGATAAATTGGAAGTTGAGCCGGAAGTATTTGTTGTCGGAGAGTTCAAAAGTGCCGTTGAAATGTTTATGAATTATGAAAGAAGTGATGAAGACAGAGAACAGACACTCGATTTTTTGAATGATCTGCATCAAGTCACACTTGAAGCGGTTTCTGAAAGCAGGGGATTAGAGTTCAACCGTGTAAAGGAGATAAACGATCAGTTTCTGATTCGCCGGCCTGAAGATGCTTTGGAATTTGGATTTATAGAAGGCATCCTATACAAAAATGATGTTGAAAAAATACTTAAAAAGATGGTTGCATCCGGAGAAGAGAATGAGGAAGATGAAGAGGATGAAGATCTCAACTTAATTACAGCTACCAATCTCAACAAAAGCTCCGAGGCGATACAAGACTCCAAATCACGAGACAGAATAGCCATTATCTACGCTAATGGTGAGATTGGAAGTGAAAGCGGGGTTGGAATTATTGATAGAAATCTCACTAAAGAGATCGAACGGGCTAAAGAGAATGAACGCGTTAAAGCCATCGTACTGCGGGTTGACACTCCCGGTGGCAGTGTTCTTGCCTCTGAACAGATCAGACATGCACTGGCTCTCGCCGCAGAGGAAAAACCACTCGTTATTTCAATGGGTAATGTATCCGCATCGGGAGGATATTGGATTTCAATGCCTGCAGATACACTCGTGGCACAATCGAATACAATCACCGGATCGATTGGTATTTTTGGAATGCTCTTTAATGCAGAGGGATTGCTCGAAAATAAACTGGGCATTAATACTGACGTGGTCACAACCGGAGAATTTTCTGACCTCGGCAATACCGCTCGCGAAATGAGACCGAATGAAAGAGCCATCATTCAAGAGTACATTGAAGAGGGATATGATCGATTTATCAATGTGGTTGCTGAAGGAAGGAATATGAGTGAGGAGGATGTCAGGTTAATTGCGGAGGGACGGGTTTACAGCGGTCTCAGAGCCAAAGAGCTGGGGCTTGTAGATGTAATAGGCGGCTTAGATAAATCGCTGGAACTGGCAGCTGAGATGGCAGAGCTGGATGATTATAGAACAATCGCTTATCCGGAACAGAAAACATTTTTTGAAACATTGCTTGAAGGAATGAATAAAGGTATGGTGCAGCGACAGATGAAGAGTGAATTAGGTCCGCTATACCCTATTTACGAGCAGTATAAGACAATGATGAGATACCAGGGCGTTCAAGCGAGGATGCCATTTGATGTTATTGTGGATTGAGAAAAATCTCGCTGATGCTTTTAACCAATTAGAATTAGAGCTGCTCTCCTTGAGCGGCTCTTTTTTTAGGTGGTACTGTAAACTAAATATGTTGTTAATAAAGTTTATAAGTATCTAATTCATATAAATAACTAATCAATGAGAAAACAATCCATTCCATTCATAGCACTCCTTTCACTTTTTATCTTTGGTGATTTCGCCTATATGGAAGCTCAGGACTCTCCGTTTGGGTTCTCTATGTTTAATAATCGAAATCATCCGGAACTGGAATGGATGAGCGCTGAAACCGAACATTTCATCATCAGCTATCCACAACATTTAGAAGGGATAGAAATTGAAGCAGCAACGGTTGCAGAAGCGACCTATGAGGCGCTCACTGAGAATTTTGGGATTACTTTTGATTACAAAATCAGAATTTTTCTAAGTGACGAAGATGAAATAGTAAACGGCTTTGCTGTTCCATACCCACGGTCTTATACAAATATATGGGTAAACGTGAATGATGTAGGTGAAGCGAGCTCGGGACCCGAAAAATGGACTCGAAGCGTGATTGCTCATGAACTAGCTCATATTTTCCATTTTGAAGCAGTTAAATCAAATATTCCACTGATTGGAATACTGGGAACAGTGCCCGGTTTAACGGCCCCCTGGATTGAAGGAATTGCACAATATCAAACAGAACAGTGGCATGCTATTCGCGGTGATGCCCTGTTGCGAGCCGCATTCTATGATGGACGCCCGTCTTTTCGCGATAACAGCTCTGTCAGAAATGGTCAGTTAATGTATGCAATCGGTAACTCCCAGCTTCGATATTTCTCTTCTACTTATGGAGATTCTCTTTTTCCAAAACTATTAGCGCATAGAGAAAAAAAATTAGGTGGACTTATTCAATATCACAACTTTTATAATGCTTTCAAGGAGATTACAGGAAAAGAGTTTAATGCTTTTCAGGATGAATGGCGAAGGCATATGAATATTTACTATCATACGCTTGCCGGACAGATGGATCGCAGTGATTCATTAGGTGTTGAGCCCAAACCATTGCCCGGATTACTCAAATCTGATGCAAATTTTAGCCCCGATTCAACAGAAATGGCAGTTGTATCACTGGTGTCTCCACAACGCCCATACAGGCAGCTCTATGTGATACAAAATGACAGTACCCGAAAGAAAACGGTATTAGATGAAGGCTCTATCCGAGCCCCAATCAACTGGAGCCCGAATGGAAAATTAATTGCCTATAGTAAAAACACTCGCGGAGAAAATGGTTCACTACTGAATGATATCTACATTGTAAATAGTGATACAGGCGAGAAAACCCGGCTTACCCATTCAAGAAGAGCGTCATATCCTGTATTCTCTGCAAACGGAGAAGAGCTATTCTACGTCATCAGTGAAGGAGGATCAGGGAATATAGTTAAGTTTAATCTTGAGGATAAAACCGAGAAAAGGTTAACCTATTATTCAGGAGATGTTCAGATTGTACGGCTTGCCATGCATCCCCTGGGATCGCATCTGGCCTACTCAATTTTTGATAAAAACGGGGATCGAAAAATTGCCATTGTCAATCTTCGAAATTTAAGCGGAAAATATTATACGGATCCCGGGATTGATGACAGAAATCCGGTTTGGAGTGCTGACGGCAAAACTCTTCTCTACACAAGTCTGCGCGATTATGTGCCGAATATTTTTGCAATCGATCCGTTTGAGGAGGATCTGTCGGAAGAGCGTGTAACAGCCATGTTTACAGGGGCTACAGCACTGCAATGGTTGCCCCCGGACTCAACTCATGAAGAGGGGCGCATTGTTTTATCTACCACAGATACAAAAAGAGATAATAAAATCTATATTGTTGATGCATCCAATCGGGCTATGGAACCGGCTCAGGATGTGAATCCTTCTTATACAAAATGGCTGACCCACGAACCACCCAACACCATTTCTCAACAGTTCGCCCCGGATCCGGCGCTAATACAAGATCGATACTCATACAATTCCCTTAGAAATATATCCCATGTTAGCACAGTCCCATTTCCTTTTTTTAGCCAGAATGATTACGGTATCGGAGTGCTTTCAATGTACTCCGACCCACTGTCAAAGCATATGATTACGGCCATTGGGCTGGCTTCATTTGTGAATGTGGTGGACAACAGTCTATTCTTACTGAGCTACATGAATAATCAGTTACGTCCCTCTCTAAGCTTTAACTTTTATCATAACACCTTTACAGGTCGTCTTTATGAGAATGATTATTTGGTTACGACCAACTCGGGTGGGTTTTTATTAGCCTCACTTCCTCGGGATTGGATCGATTCACCGTTTGTTAATACAACACTCTACTCTCGGATTCGATATGATTATACAGATGGGACACGATTTTGGGAGCCGGATTTTACTTCATCCATTTTAGGGCTTCCCGAGAGTGGATGGCAAAGCGATCTTCTATTAGGCATACGTCTGAAAAGCCAAAAACCCTACGCACATAATCGCATTCACCCACTGGATGGGTGGGGTTTTGAGCCGCGAGTAACCATTGCAACCAAAGTGCTGGGCGGCAGTACAGAGTATATTCGTCCGGATATCCGAGCGTATTCAATCCTTCCCGCTTTAGGGAACTCCAGGTTCTATCTCTATGGAAGAGCAATTGCGCAAATAGGTAACTCATTTAATCAGGATTATATCGGTTTCAGTCGGTATGATGAGCTACAGTTTGGAGATCAGGTTCCGGGTTTAGATGTTATTTACAGGGACTCTGAGCGAGTTCGAGGGTATAGTGACTATGTGGTGGGAAATCGAATGATTTTTGGGACTTTCGAATACAGAATACCACTTCTGAATAACCTTCAAACAAAATTTTTAGGATTGATCAGCCTGGGACGTACAACAATGTCTGCATTCATGGATGCAGGTGCTGTATGGAGCGATACCGACGATACCGGTGATAGAGCACTAACGAGCAGGGCCGGAGCCGGATTTGAGTTCAAAAATGTGTTGAATATAGGACCACTTTCCTTCATCCACAGTTTAGGTTTTGCCCAGCCGGTACCCGATATTGGCGGTACTGAAAACAGAGAAATCTACTATCGGGTTCAGACGATCATTCCTTTTTGAAAGTCGTGATTAATGACATTTTATCACCTATATTTGGCAAAATGAAAGGTGCAAAAATAGAGGAACTATGGAGATCTTCAGCAGAAGGGTACTCATTCTAATCGTATTTTTACTAATTAGCTTGACCAGTGCCAAAGCACAGCAAACGGTTGCAGACGGCCTGACAATGATCAATCCAAATCTGCTCGAAAACAGCTGGAACGCACAATGGATAATGCATCCCACAGCTTCCAACACAGACTATGGTGTTTTCCACTTCAGGCGCTCTTTTGAAATGGATTCCATTCCGGACTCTTTCATCATCCATCTCTCCGGTGATACCCGATACCGGTTTTTTATCAACGGTGTATCTGTTTCTATGGGACCTGCAGTTGGTGATAATCACAACTGGAGATTTGAAACGGTTGATATTGCAGATTATCTGGTTGAAGGTGAAAACGTAGCTGCAGCAACTGTTTGGAATTTCGCTGAGTATAACGCACTTCAACATCATACCTATCGAACGGCATTTATACTACAGGGAGACAGTAATGAAGAGGCATTTTTAAATACCGATCAGGAATGGAGAGTTTTGAAAAATGAGGGCTATAAACCGATTCCGGTGAGTTATCAAACCGTAAATGGCTACTATGCCGCCCCTCATGGTGAATTTTATGATACAAATTTTACCCCATGGGGCTGGAAAGAGCCCGGTTTCGATGACAGTGATTGGAGGTATGTGCGACAATATGGAGCTGGTCAGCCCAGAGGCACAAATCCCTATGGTAATCTCTATGGATGGAACCTGATCCCCCGCAATATCCCGATGATGGAGGAGCGAGAACAACGTATTTCTGAACTTCGAAGAGTGGAAGGAGTAGAAATGAACTCCGGCTTTTTGCAAGGCTCTGACCCGCTGGAAATAGGGGCCAATCAACGGGCGGTACTACTTCTGGACCAAAAATATATCACCAACGCCTATCCCGTACTGAAGGTCTCGGGGGGTGCCGGTTCTCAGATCAAATTGATTTACGCGGAATCTCTACGAAATGAAGACCTCACAAAGGGAAACAGACATGAAATAGAGGGGAAGTCAATCCTTGGGTTTCATGATATTTTTGTTCCGGATGGTGGTGAAAACCGAACTTTTCAAACCCTATGGCTTAGATCTTTTCGATATATACAATTGGAAATAGAGACCGGCGATGACCCGCTGATTATTCACGATATGTATGGAATTTTTACAGGATATCCTTTTGAAGAGAGAGGAAAATTTGTAAGTGATGATCCGGGTCTGCAGTCGATATGGGAGGCCGGTTGGCGAACAGCCCGACTCAACGCTTTCGAATCCTACTGGGATTGTGCCTATTATGAGCAACTTCAATATGTGGGTGACACCAGAATTCAGGCACTGATATCACTATATGTTTCCGGTGATGACCGGTTGATGCGTAATGCGATTTTACACTTTAATGACTCCAGGATGCCGGATGGAATCACCATGAGCCGATACCCGTCAAGACACCCTCAATATATCCCTCCATACGCTCTTCTTTGGATCCCTATGGTTCATGACTACTGGATGCACCGTAAGGATGATGAATTCGTGAAACAGTTTTTACCCGGAATCCGATCTGTAATCAGCTGGTATGAGGAACATCTGGATATGGAGAAGGGTCTTTTGGGACCCATGCCATGGTGGAACTATGTTGACGCTGCCAGCGGATTTAGCAGAGGAACTCCCCCCGGCGCAGATGATGGAAACTCCATTGTGATTTCACTTCAGATGCTCTATGTATTGGATTATGCATTGGAGTTGGCTGAGGAGTTCGGAGAGATGCAGGATGCTGAAACGTACAGGGAGCTCATTGAGCTATTACGGGAATCGATTCCGGCTTACGGATGGAATAGTGAAAGAGAGATGATGGCGGACACTCCGGATCAGGATCGTTATAGCCAACACGCGAATGTTTTGGCCATCTTAACGGATATAATTCCCGAAAATGAGCAGAAAGAGCTGATGAATAGGATTCTGGATGATGAAGAGCTGGTACAGGCAACCTACTATTTTCGATTTTATCTCTTGAGGGCAATGAGGGAAGCGGGAATGGGAAATGAATATCTGAATCAGATGGGCCCATGGTATGATGCATTGGCTCTCGGCATGACCACTTTCCCCGAGCACCCAGAACCTAGCCGATCGGATGCCCACGCCTGGAGTTCTAGCCCTAATTACGATTTTCTTGCAACAGTCGCCGGTATTCGTCCGGATTCTCCCGGCTTTGAAACGGTACTGATAGAACCCAAACCGGGTCATTTACAGAAAATAATGGTTGTAATACCTCATCCGAACGGTGCAATTCAAGTTGAACTGGATTTTTTGGACGGTTCCTTGAATGGGATGGTTCAACTGCCCGATAACATAACCGGACGGTTAGTCTGGAACGGGGTAGAGATGCCACTGCAAAGTGGTGTTCAGGGTGTTGTGATGAATTGAGGATCCGATAAGTGATGGAATATCCTTCCTGATCTACTTGCCATTTATGTGATTATAAGTCATTTTTGAGTGGATTTAAATTAATCACACAAAAATTATAGGAGGTTTCACTTGGCTGTACACAAATTTGCCGGAAAAAAAGCGCCTTACTCAATTCTTGAAAACATCCCAAGATTGATCACGTCCTATTATAGCAGTAAGCCGGATCCGGATAACCCGCTTCATGCCATCCGTTTTGGAACATCCGGACATAGAGGTTCAGCAAAAGATTCTACATTTAATGAGGATCACATTCTGGCGATTAGTCAGGCCGTAGCAGATTACAGGGAAAAGAATGGGATTAAAGGACCACTATATATCGGAATTGACACACATGCACTCTCTGAACCTGCAATGATCACAACCCTTGAAGTACTGGCTGCAAACGGGGTAGAGATTCGGTATCAAGGGGATTTTGGGTACACCCCAACACCGGCTGTATCCCATGCCATTTTAACCTGGAACAGAGAGGGTTCTAAACCCCAAGCAGACGGAGTGGTGATTACCCCATCCCATAATCCGCCGGCAGATGGTGGTTTCAAATATAATGCAACGCATGGGGGTCCGGCCGGAACAGAAATCACTAAGGAGATAGAAAATAAGGCCAATAAATACCTGAAAAATGGCCTGAATGGAGTCAAAAGAATTTCTTTAGAAAGAGCTCTTCGAAGGGAGTCTACCCAACCCCACGATTATGTAAAACCATATACCGATGATCTTAATAACGTGATCGATATGGATGTGATTAAAAATTCGGGGCTAAAAATAGGGGCAGATCCTATGGGAGGTTCCGGCATCGCCTATTGGGAACCGATTGCAGAAAAATTTAACCTGAATATTGAGGTTGTAAACCCCAGGGTAGACCAAACATTCAGTTTTATGACTGTAGACAGAGATGGAAAGATACGGATGGATTGTTCCTCGCCCTACGCAATGGCAAGCCTGATTGATCTGAAGGATAAATATGATATCGCTTTTGGTAACGACACCGACTTTGATAGACATGGAATTGTCACCAAAGCTGGACTGATGAATCCCAACCACTATCTGGCAGTGGCAATCCAATATCTGTTTCAAAACAGGCCGGGATGGAGCGCTGAAGCCGCGATTGGTAAAACGTTGGTTTCGAGTGGGATGATCGACAGAGTTGCCAAATCGATTGGAAGAACCCTGTCTGAAGTGCCCGTCGGATTTAAGTGGTTTGTTGATGGCCTGCTAAATGGAACGTATGGCTTTGGTGGTGAAGAGAGTGCCGGCGCTTCCTTCTTGAGGAAAAATGGAACAGCATGGTCGACCGATAAGGATGGAATTATTATGAATCTATTAGCTGCAGAGATCACTGCAAAAACCGGTAAAAATCCATCCGAACACTATAAAGAACTTGAAGAGAAATTTGGAAGCCCGGTCTATGAAAGGCTGGACGCACCCGCCACTCTGCAGGAAAAAAAGTTACTATCCAATCTCTCACCGGATCAGGTGAAAGCAGATCAACTGGCCGGCGAGCCGATTCTGAAAAAACTAACGCGTGCCCCCGGGAATGATGCTGAAATTGGCGGACTCAAAGTAGAGACCGAAAATGGATGGTTTGCAGCGCGACCGTCCGGAACGGAAGATATTTATAAGATTTATACAGAAAGTTTTAAGGGTACGGATCACCTCAAGCAGATTCAGGAAGAAGCGATTGCTATTGTTGATTCCGTATTAGGTAAATAGACCTTGTTAACCTTTTACCGAGTCTATCACTTTCATATTTCCGATAGAGTCTTCAAGTGAAATAGGAACCGGTTTTTTTTCCAAAATAGCCTGTGCAAAAGCATCTCCCTGCAGGGTAAATTGATTGCAGGGTTCAAACTCCTCAATAATATCGATACCATCTATATTGGCTTTCAGCTCAGAAGGTTTTGAAAAGTCGGGATTAAATGGCAAATCAAGCTCTATTTTTCCTTGAGTTCCATATATTTTTACATACTGATCTTTGTGGCACTGGGTTGAACAGGTGAAAACGGAGGTGCCTGTTTCAAAATCCAACAGACCGGATGTGAGCCGGTCGGTATGGTACTTCGGATCATATTCGGCGACGCCGGCTGCATTTTTGGGTTGACGCCCAAAGATCAGTCTCGCAACGGAGATGGAATAACACCCTACATCCATCAAACCGCCTCCTCCCATCTCAGCACTATTCCGGTAGTTGTCGGGATCGTCATTGTAGTACGTAAATAGTGAGTGAACAGCTTTGATCTCTCCCAATTTCCCCGACCGAACCAACTCAACGACCCGTTTCCATCTGGGATGATGACGGTACATAAATGCTTCCATTACTTTCAGGTTCGGATATTTTTTTGATTCAGTCATCAATTTTTTGGCATCATGCTCATTCATTCCGATCGGTTTCTCACAGAGCACATGCTTTCCTGCCTGTAGCGCTTTAATGGACCACTCAACATGCAAATTATTGGGTAAAGGGATGTAAATGGCATCGATTTCCGGGTCGGCTAGTAGTTTTTCATAGGATCCATACGCTTTAGGTATATCAAATTCTGATGCGTATGATTCTGCATTTTTTAACTTTCTGGAGGCAACAGCCGCCACTTCACACTGTTCGGCAAGTTGGATGGCCGGGGTCACATATTTACGGCCAATATTTGCAGTACTGAGAATGCCAAAGCGTATTTTATGCATATTCTTCTGAATGGGTTGAATTGAAATAGAGTGAGAAAGTTTAGGTTGCTACAACTCATGGACGAGCCTATATTCAAGAAAACAAAAACAGCCATACTTCCAAAACCATGAAAAGAACGACCATGATGAATATACATACCGTTAACCAAAAGCATTGGATAATCTTTTTTTCCATACTCTTGACTCTATCGCTCTATAGTTACGATCTGAATGCACAAGTTCGAGCACTCGAAATAGACAGTAAAGTTGTCACAAATGATCAAGTCACAATTAATGGTCAGAGAGTTCCATACGAAGTGACAGCAGGCACTCAACCGGTCTGGGGAGATGATGGAGAACCCATTGCATCCCTCTTTTATGTCTATTATCGCAGAAGTGATGTCAATGATATATCCACCCGTCCGCTGGTTTTTTCATTTAATGGTGGACCGGGTTCAGCGTCGGTTTGGATGCATATCGGTTATACAGGTCCTCGTTTTTTAGCCATTGATGATGAAGGGTTTCCGATTCAGCCTTACGGAGTGATCGAAAACAATCATTCCATCCTGGATGTGGCAGACATTGTTTACATAGATCCCGTAAACACAGGGTTTTCACGGATTGTCGATGAAGAGGTGGATAGAGATACTTTTTTTGGCGTGAATGCAGACATTGCTTATCTGGCCGATTGGGTAAATAATTTTGTATCCAGAACGAATCGCTGGACGTCACCCAAATATCTGAAAGGGGAAAGTTATGGTACCACTAGGGTTGCAGGATTGGCCCGTCAGCTTCAAAATGCTCACTGGATGTATGTCAATGGAGTCATCCTTGTTTCTCCAACCGGCATGGGTCTGGAGCCCCCTGCGATGACCCCCCGATCAGAAATTTTGAAGCTGCCCTACTATGCAGCAACAGCCTGGTATCATGGAGCACTGAATGATGAATTACAAGCGCTCGATCTGTATGATATCCTTCCAATGGTTGAGACGTACACCATTGAAGAATATCTGCCGGCGGTTGCAATGGGTGGGTCAATTTCCCCGGAAAGGCGTGATGCCGTTGCGGAGCAAGTTTCCACCTACTCCGGAATTGATAAACAGCATATTTTAGATCACAACCTCACTATTCCAACCAGCTTCTACTGGAAGGATCTTTTACGGGATCAGGGTCTCACCGTTGGTCGACTGGATTCAAGATATCGTGGAATTGACAGGCAGGATGCAGGTAACTCATACGATCACGATCCGGCCCTTACCTCCTGGAATCAATCCTTCACACCGGCAATCAATCACTATTTACGAGAGCATCTGGGCTATGAAACCGATTTGAAGTATAATATTTTTGGCCCGGTAAGACCCTGGGATAACAGCAACGATACAACAGCTGATGATCTTCGCAGAGCCATGGGTGAAAACCAGTTCTTACATGTAATGGTGCAATCCGGCTATTTTGATGGGGCTACCGACTATTTTTCAGCCAAATATGTGATGTGGAATATGGACAGAAGCGGGAAGGTGCAAGACCGGTTACGATTTGAGGGATACCGAAGCGGACACATGATGTATCTGCGTCAAGAGGATCTCGCAACGTCGAATGAACATATTCGTGAGTTTATACGAGAGTCCCTGACAAATGGAGAGCCGGCAAAGTACTAATATTGAGTATTGAAAGAGCCTGTTCTTACAGGCTCTTACTCTTATTCAAACCTATATCCATCGTGATCCCAAACGGGACTTTCATCCAGCTTCCGAATCCAAATATTTCTGAAACTGACAAGATTACTATGATCCTGAAGCACAATAGAGTCATCGCCATGAGCGGTATATGAAGGAGGTCCGATGTACTCCGTACCCCCAAAAATCTCCACCCTGTTTTGAACGACAACTCCATTCCAGATCACGGTCACATAAGCGGGATTTAACAAATCGCCATCTGCATCAAATTCCGGCGCTTCATAAATGATATTGTAGGTTTGCCATTCGCCCGGGGCAACGGCCGGATTCGCCAGAGGCACATGCTGTTTGTATATTGAACCGGCCATCCCGTTCACATACGTTTTGTTGTTATAGGCATCCAGCACTTGTACTTCATACCGTCGCTGCAGAAAAACACCACTATTGCCGCGTCCCTGACCATCTCCAACCACGACTTCCGGGGATCTCCACTCCAAATAGAGCTGTATCGATCCAAAAGTGTCTTTAGTAATGATACCGCCGGTTCCGGGTGTTACCGTCATGGCTCCTTCTTCCAACGTCCAGCTAACGTCCCCACCTCCTCTTGCAGATTCCCAGGCGGAAAAATCGGTCCCATCAAAAAGCACAATCGCATCGGAAGGAGGCTCCAAGAATCCACCGCGTGCTTCCACTTTTGGCGGTATAGGCTCATAAAATTCTGTATCCTCGGGAACCCACTCGCGTTCCTGAGCCATGGATGTGAAGGTTGATAATGTGAATAGAAGCAGAAAAGTGAGTAAATATTTAGCCATGTTAACCGGATCTTTATTGTTAAAAAGGTTTAAGCTCAGTGTATACATAATGTATTAATACATTCTCATCTCAAAATATACATACTTAAATCAAAATTACGATAAAATACCAATCAAGGGTTACTTTCTATATATTTAGTTTTGAATAAATCATCTTAATCGACAAAAAACCATGTTAAACAGATCATTACTGCGAAGTACACTGCTTATAACGATATTTTTTTATACCACAGTTTTGGTAATCGCACAGCAAGGAATTATGCCGGAAGATTACTATAAAACCATCTTTGTGAGTCAGACCGAAATATCACCCGATGGTAAATACATTGCATTTACGAAGACAACGATTGATGTAGATAAGAACGCCAGACATTCCGAAGTTTGGATGCAGAAGTTGACGAATGGTCAGCCGGATGGAGAAGCCTTCCGATTTACGGATCCAACCTTCAATCGTCGAATCCACGATGGTTGCTGGTTGACAGGCTAGAGCGAAAAAGGAGCTGGTTTGACCATTGGCTGAATAATAAAAACTAATTTTTATATTGATGATATCCGGCATCGGAATCATGCAATGGGTTAACTGTTTTTTAACAATATTAAAATGAGTAAGCCGAAAAAAATTTATGAGGAAGAGTTTGTAGTCCGAGACTATGAACTTGATTCTCAGGGGGTAGTAAACAATGCAGTCTATCAAAACTATTTGGAACATGCACGGCATGAATTTTTGAAATCGATTGGCCTCAATTTTAATGAACTGCATAATAAAGGGACCGACGCAGTTGTCTACAAAGTAGAGCTGGAGTACAAAAGGGCACTGCGCGGTGATGATCGGTTTGTGATTGAAACCTGGGCAGAGCAAGAAGGAAACGTTCGGTTTGTTTTCTACCAAAACATCTATAATCTGCCAGACCGAACTCCGGTTCTGATAGGTAAAGTTACCGCAGTGTTTATGGGTAATGGCCGTGCAATACGCCCACCGAAAGAAGTATCTAAAGCCCTGTAGTAATAGTAACTAGAATAGAGGTTTCAATAGATTTTTTTAAATGACCGGAGGGTTTATGGAAAGATCGATTTATTAAAAAATATTGTTTAAACGTATGAAGCATACACTACTCAATTCTAAATAGCCATTTATGAAAAAAGCAGTTCAAATTATCGCCATTTCCGTTCTTAGTTCACTTCTTTTAATCGCTTGCTCTGTAGATGAAGAGGGACCGTTAACTGATTATCCCAATAACCATCTTCTGCTATCTGTTGATGAACTGCAGCAAACACTAACAGAAGAGGAAATTATTTTGATTGATGCTCGAGGTTCAGCGAGCGATTCTCTCATACCGGGAGCTACCCATTTTTCAGCTGTTGCTGAACTAACAGATCCGGATCATCCTGTAGAAAACTATTTGATCGGTCCGGATCTTTTTCAAGAGAAGATGAGAAATTTAGGATTAAATAGTGATAGCAACGTGGTGATTTATGATGATGGAAATCATTTAGCCGCAGCCAGACTATTTTATGCGTTAGACTACTACGGTTTTTCAAATGCGAGACTGCTGAACGGGGGCATGTCGGCATGGAATGAATCAGGATTGTCGATATCTGACGAATATATGGTTCATGATCAGGGGTCGTTCAGTTTTGATGTTCAGGAGGGGCTGGTCTGCGATTTTGATTACATTTTAGAAGCATCCAACGATCCGGATAAAATTATCTTTGACGCCCGTAGTGCCGGTGAATTTAGCGGGGAGGATGTGCGTGCAGAAAGGGGAGGACAGGTGCCGAACGCAGTCAATTTAGAGTGGAATCGTGTCCTGGAAAGTGAAGGTGTACCCAAATTTTTACCGGCTGAAGAGATTAGAGTCATGTTTGAGAGTCTTGGAATTACTCCCGATAAAGAGGTGATACCACACTGTCATACCAATGTTCGCGGATCTCACGCCTATTTTACACTTCGATTGATGGGTTATGATTCAGTAAGGCCGTATGAAGGTTCATGGTCGGAATATGGAAACCGATCTGATGCAGTCATTCAATAGGTGAAATAATCATGAATCACTTCCGGCAATTTTTACTGGATTCATGCAATTTTGATTCAGCACATGATATTGCTCATACAGAAAGAGTCGTGAGTAATGCTCTCCTCTTGACAGAAGAAGAGGATTGTGATGAAGAGGTTGTACTTGCGGCAGCATGGCTCCACGACTGTGTGATTGTACCCAAAGATCATCCGGATCGAAAAAAAGCATCCGGTTTGGCGGCAGAAAAGGCGAAGAACTATTTAAAATCGATTCAATTCGATAAAAAGAAGATTTCTAAAGTAGCTCATGCAATAGAAGCCCATAGTTTTTCGGCCGGTATTCAACCGAAAACTATAGAAGCAAAAATAGTTCAGGATGCAGATCGATTGGATGCATTGGGTGCAATAGGTATTGCGCGCTGTTTTATTGTGGGCGGACAAATGAACCGTTCTCTTTATCATCCCGAAGATCCGTTCTGTTCCCAAAGAGACCCGGATGATGCGATGTGGACAGTTGACCATTTTTATATCAAACTTTTCAAACTCCCAGAGATGATGAATTTGGAGAGTGCAAAAAGGGAAGCAGAAAGCAGGGTTGCTTTTATGAAACAATTTTTGAAGAGGATGGATCAAGAAATAGATCACTCGAAACAGCTGTAGATAAGCATTAAGAGTGTTTGGATAAAGATATAAAGAGTAGGTTAAGTCACCTTTTTATTCGTCTCAGATAAATTATTCATAGTACCAGGGACGTTATTATTTCGAGTGAGGGGCATTTTAAATTTAACAAATAATGTAGTTCCTTTTCCCGGAATACTCTCAAAATAGATTTCCGCTCCTTGTTTTTCAGCAAAGTCTTTACAAATTGCTAAACCCAGTCCAGTACCGGCTTCTCCATCCGTTCCCACTGCTGATGTGTGAAACGGTTCAAATATACGGGCCTGATCTTCCAAAGAGATTCCATCCCCATTATCATTGACAGAAAAAACTGCATGTTGATTTTGATGGGCGAAACCTAGAACTACCCTACCTGAATTCGGTGCATATTTCAGGGCATTAGAAATAAGATTTCTTAAAATCACGGATACCATCTGTTTATCTGCAAAAATCATTGAAGGCTCCGGAAGATGATTTTCAATGGTAATATTTTTATTTTTAGCTACTTTTTCAAGATCGCTTACGATTTCACTATTAATTTTTGCCAGATCAATATCAATCATAGATGGGTTGAAGCCATCTTTCTGATTTTTAGCCCATTGCAGATAATTAGTTAACGTGTTCATCTCGCGCTGCAGCTTTACATCGATCTGATTCAAGGCAGAGTTTAATTCAGCTTCACCAATTAAATTTGAACGTATTAATTGGATTACCCCTTGAATACTGGTTATGGGTGTTCTCAAGTCATGCGATAAAACCGATAATAACTGATCTTTATCTTCATTTGCTCTTGAAAGTTCACGGGCACGAGTTTCCAAGAGTTTATTGTCCCTGATTTTACTAAATACAAGAACCGATAATCCTGCAAGTATAACGAGCAGCAGGATGAGCAGGACAGTGATGATCATCCTTGCCTCTTGCTCCTGAGCCAGGGCATTTTCCGTGAGTTCTCTTGTTTCACGCTCCGTTCTTAAACCAAGTAAAACTTCTTGCCGTGCTATTGCCTGATCCTGCTCCAATGCATGTAAAGAGTCCTGCATTTCACTATACCTCTGCAGAAAAGGGTATGCATTTAAGGTATCCCCGCTTTTAGCATAGGTTTCGAAAAGGTTTTGATTTGAGTGAATAATCAAATCAGATGCTGAAAGCTCTTCTGCAATTTGGAAAACTTCTTCATAAATAGTTATCGCTCTTTCAAAATCGTTCTGTGCACTAAAAACATCAGCTTTACCCCGCTGGTTATAATAACGAGCAATCAGAATATTATACTCATCACCCAAATTTAACGACTCCTCAAACATCATTAGAGCCTTATCATAGTCCCCCATATTTTTATAAAGATCCCCTAAATTGTATAAGCCTTGAACTCTTCCTTGTATGTTACCTAACTGCTCACTAATCTCGATAACTCTCAAAAAGTTCACTTCAGATTCTTCATATTTTTCTAGTCTATTTTGAACGATTCCTAGGTTTAAATGACTCGTAAGCTGATTGCGCAGATTGCCAAGTGATATAGCTATTTCCAATGCCTGACTAATGTACGTTTCAGCAATGTCCAGATTGTCCAAATCGGTATTCATTCTACCCAAATTATCAAGTATGACACCAAGAAGAGTGCTATCGGCCAATTCTTCTGCCATCTCCAGACTGATCAGATAGTGTTCAATAGCCGTATTCATATCCCCAATGGTTCGATAATTGTTACCCATATTCTGAGTGATCCCGGCAATAAAATAGGTGTTCTCCTCTGCCGTAGCCCGGGCAAGCAGCTCTTCCTGTAAGATTAAGGAAGCGGTTGGATTATTCGATCTGGCATGTGCATTTGCAATGATGTTTCCCAATCGTAAGCCGTGAGAGGTATTTTTTAATCGTTCATAGGGCTCCGTAATATTTTGAAATACAGAATCGGGCAGATTGCGGTTTAAAAAATAAGAGCCAAGATTAACATACGCTTTGGCTTCCTGCTCTTGGTCTTCAAACATATCGGCTAAAAGCAGCGCTTCATCAATCATAACCCGAACAGAATCCATCTCTCCTGATGTAATTAGTTCGTCGGTCCTCTCATTAAGAGATTGCAGATAGTCCAGATCTTTTGTGACTATTTCACTGCCCGGATTGGATACTTGTTGAAATCCAAAAAGAAGTGAGCTTTGATACATCGGCATTAGCATTAGCATCAAAAAGGCAGTTGAGATAAGAAATTGAAAGATCTCTTTCATGTCTTGAATGTATAAGCCGAATTTTTACTTAGTAGTTTCGTTAAATAATAATGAATAGTTGTTTAAATACAACTATTTACCTTTTAATTGTGTCAACAAGCCCCGTTGATATGGAACCAAGCCAATAATTAAATATAGAACGCTCCTTATCACGTTCAAAATCAATTTTACCGGATCGTGGGTCTTCAGCTGAATTGCCGGAGATTATCACAAATGTATTGGCAACAAAAGAACGAATCCTATCCCAGCGTCGCTCCGTTAATTGTTCCGGATCTAAAAAACGCAAGTCTAAATCACTGTAGATAAGCAGAAGAGTACCATTAGCCTGATCATCGTCTGCGTGAAACTGAAAATTAAGTTGTTGCAACAGACCGGTATCGAGCCTGATATTAACCAGGTTTTCAAGTGTTGAGTTCATTGCTGTTAAATCGAACGGATCTAGATTTCCGGATACAGAGTGCATCGCATTGTCCGCCATAGAAAATTCAACGGTCAAGTCAAATTCGGATCGATCCATGAAGAGTGCCGTTGCTTCTGCTAAAATGGGACTTGTTGAATGGTTTGCCATCGAATAAAGAGATAGATCAATCTCGGTAAATGTGATGATTCCGGCTCTGTTTTCAATAAATATTGATTCATGATAGTGTAGTTTGCCATTGTCAGTAAAGATGGTATCAATATCTACGACGAAAGGTAAATTTTTGAATTGGATATGAGGAAGTATACGATCTTCCCGCTCTCTTCTGGGTATTGACTTGTCCCGGCTAATGGATACAACAGGCTCAGTAAGGGTAATTTTCCCGGCGATCAACTCCTCATTTGATAACCACCTTCTCAAATCGATTTTTTCTATTGAAAAATGGGGTATTAGGATATCAAACCGGTCGAGCTGATACCCAATATCCAATGTCATTTCATAAATTGTTAATAAGGGTTTCACTCGAAATTGATCCAAAGTCAATTTCTCATCAATTGATTGTAACAGGAATGAATCAAGGGATACTTCATAAAAGCCGTTATCTGTAAAATGAGTAAAATGATCGGCCGTGATTTCTAGCTGCTCATAGGTTGATAAGTTGACTTGAGATGGGTCAGAAATAGAAAAATCAGAAATATCAATGATCAAATTTTCTATCATTGTAGAAGGGGATTCAGACAGAGGAGTATCAAAAAGAGCTAAATTTAACTCTGAAAACTGAATGTCAGTGATAGAAACAGGTATAGGGTTGTCGGTCGAAGTGGAGTCAGAGCGAAAAAGAGAGTCCAATTTTACTGCTTCAAAATGAACTCCATGCAGAATTAATCTCTTCAATTGAATATGCTCTCTCCGGAGCAGAGAAGATAGACTGACTCCGGATAATGTGATCTCTTTAATAGACAATTCACGTATCGCATCGGATACTTTTTCAAAAGTCATCTCTTCGGGTGATTGAAGCTGCTGAAGATTTACTCCATAAATTGAGATGCCCAATGGTAACAGTGTCAACGAAAAATCATCTATGACTATTTCAGAGTTTGGTGACAGCTCTTGGTTTGCCCATTCCAACAGCTTTTTTTCTGCACTGTTTTCTGCTATATAAAAAAGAGAAACCACTGAAATAATGATAATAAACAGTGAAAAAAGAAGGATTACCCATCTTTTTTTCGTTTTGTTACTACTCTCTTCATTACCCGAAATAGGGGGTTTGTTATTCATAAATTGTGGGATTAGTCACTGAAATGTACAGAAAGTGACTGTAAGGTTTGCTGATTTGGTGAGATAGTCAATTCTTTCAAGATACACCTCTCGGACCAAATTTAGTTCCCAACATACTTCCTGGCAATGGCGTGACTGCAAAGCCATTTAATTGTCTCGAGGTATCTATAAGATTTGTTTTAGTGACTCAAATGCTGAAAAAATTTCAAAAAAAAGGCCGATCTGAAATCGGCCTTTCTTACTCTTAACGAGAATGTATTTAATCTTTTTCAGGGATCGGAGCATCCCAGTGCGGCATCTCAGCTGAGGCATTTCCAGACATCAGATATGTATCAAACCACTCCATCATTCTAAGGCTGTAGTCATACTTGGCTGCGGCTCTGCTGTTGCCATGGCCTTCGCCCGGATACCAGACTAAACGAGCGGGAACGTCTGGCTTACGCACTTTTAAATGTCTGTAGAGCTCAAGCGATTGTGCCGGATGCACTCTTGTATCTGCTGCACCATGCATAATTAAAATGGGCGTTTGTGCTCTACTGACCCAATAGACCGGACTTCTTTTTAAGTAATCCAACCATCTGGCATCGGATTGCCACATTCTCTCTCGGGAGTGAACAAGGTAGAGTTCTTCGGGAATGTCACTTGTCCCCCAAAATGAAAGATTATTGCTGATTCCCACAAACATGACTGCTGCAGCAAATCGATCCGAGTAGTATGTACTCATCCAGGCCGAGGCATATCCGCCATAGGACCCACCGGTTACTCCGATACGTTCCGGATCAGCAATGCCGCGTTCAATGAGGTAGTCGACACCATCCACAATATCATCAAACTCTTTACCTGCGAGATCTGCCTGACTACTATATACAAATTCTATCCCTCTCCCGGTACTGCCCCGATAATTTGGATAGAAGACAGCATATCCATTTGCAGCAGCCATTTGACCCGGTGACGAGTAGGATGTGAGCCAGCCATTACCATAGTGAGCTTCAGGACCTCCATGTACCACGGTGATCAGTGGAACGGAACCAGAACCATCATAACCAACCGGGTAGATTAGCATACCATCAATAGAAAATTGATCATCTCTGGTCTGATAGGTGACAACTTCTTGTCGGCCAAGTTCAACACTATTGATCCAGTTGTTATTATAAGTCATTCGCTCAGGTGCAGATCCGGGTGATGAAGCGAGATAAAAAACCTCATTCGGATGTGCTGGTGCACTGGCTACAAAAGAGAGGTCACCGCTTGGGGCTCTGGAAAAAGAGCTGATGGCATGTGCATCGGCATAAAAAGTTGTCTGTTTGTCACTTCCATTAAAATTGATAGATCCCAATAGGGATGAAGTGCTTTCGCTGGCAAGAAAGTGAATTCTGTTTTCATGCTCCCAAAGAATCTGTTCATACTTTCCCTCAAACTCTTCATCAATTAGCTGCGGAACGCCACCTCGTGAGGAAACGATCAAAATACGGCCATCTATCGGATCATTAATATCAGCACCTGCACGCAGTGCAAGGCGTTGACCGTCGGGGCTCCAGATCACCTGGCCAATCTTGCCTTCATTATTGATTTCAGCGACAACTTCTCTTGACTCATAATCAATCACAAATACTTGCTGAGCCATATAAGAGTCATCTACTGTAGAAGTTGGTGCGGCGGTGATGGCGAGCTGACTCCCATCAGGACCCCACTCTATCATATAAACAGATCCGTCAACTTGAAGCTGATGCGGATTATGACCCTCCCGGGCTACATTTGAAATGTAAGCGCGTCGTTGTGTTTGATTCTCTTCAAAAACCTGGGCTCGATAAGGAAGGGGTGAATTGGATGACTCCGGTGTGTCAAAGGCAGTAAAAGCAATATGATTCCCATCATTATGCCAAGTGTAAGATAAAATATTTCGTTCATAGCTGAAAATTTTAACCGCTTCCCCGCCATCTAAAGGGACTTCATAAAGAGATCTCGTGGCGTCGCCGTTTCTCTGTGTCAGAAATGAGAGTGTATTTGTACCGGGCCTAAAATCCAGGGCCCCGATGCTGCCGGATGTATAAAATGGGCGGGTTGTACCCTCTTCAACATCCAACAAATAAAGTTCTGTTCTGTTTGATGCATTCTCTTCATAAGGATCAGCCGGTGCACTAACTGTATATGCAATATAATTTCCGTCCTCAGAAATAACGGAACCGGTTACCGTTGTCATTTCTGCAATATGCTCCGGTGTTACCCCTTCTTGAGCATTAAGCTGAATGGGCATTGAAAGAAGTGCCGTAAACAGAAGAGCAGATAGTGATAAGTGTACTATATTTGACTGTCGATAATTTCGATGGATTGATTGTTTCATAGCAGAGGTTGAGTTTTTTGTTATAGAATCAAATCAGGCGTAGAGTCCGTAATGTCGTGACTCATGAGTTACTGTTCAAAGCGTGATCGTTGAGTAGTCATAAAATAAAATACTGATGAAGTATTTAATATAAGAAAGCAAAATGAAAACAGTTCATACTTTGCTATAACTATTCATTTTGGTTCTCTAAAAGGTGGATCATTATGTCCCCTGCGCCTGCTCAGCGATCTTCGAGATTACCCGCATCAGTTAAAGCCCTATGAGATTTAACCGTAGTGAATGCATTGTAGGCACGGTGATTTCTTAAATCAGAGCTAACCAATATGATTTTGAGGAGATAGAGGCATTCTTCTCTAAATTCAAGGACTTTTACGAATTCGGTAATGATTCCTTACTATCTTTTCACTATTCTATAGTGTCCGTAATTGGTCTACTATAATTTTAAAACTAAAACAACGATTCATGAGTTCAAAAAACTTCAGCAGACGCGACTTTCTTAAAACAGGAGCTCTTTCCACAGCAGCATTTGGTAGTGGTGTTTTGGGTGGATCTGCGAATAAATCACAAAAAAAATCAGCGGAAGGGGATGCAAAAAATATCATATTTCTAGTGAGTGATGGTATGAGTGCCGGGACTATGGCACTGGCTGATTTAGTAAAACAGTCTGAAGTAGGTGAAAAAACACATTGGGTACAACTATATGAGTCAGATAAAGATTACCATAGAGGCCTGATGGATATGGCATCACTCGACTCCATTGTAACCGACTCTGCTGCTGCCGCTTCATCATGGGGGTGTGGTAAAAGAATTAATAATGGCGGGGTAAACTGGGGCCCAAATGATGAAAATTACAAGCCGATTCATGAAATCTTCAGAGATGCAGGAAAAGGGACAGGCTTAGTTACGACGACTCGTTTAACGCATGCAACACCGGCCGGATTTGCTGCGAATGTACATCAACGGGGAATGGAAAATGTGATTGCCGTTCAATATTATGAAAGGGGGTATGATCTTTTGCTGGGAGGCGGTGAGAGCCAATTTTCAGCAGATAGCCGGGATGATGGCAGGGACCTTTTTAGTGAGTTCGAACAGAAGGGGTATGCGGTCGTAAAGAGTAAAACAGAACTTAAACAGGCAACACTTGACGGGAAAATATTGGGTACGTTTTACGATTCACATCTGCCCTATAGTGTTGATCATAGAACTCTTCCGGAGCTTCAGGAGAGAGTCCCCACTCTCGCTGAGATGACTGATGCCGCTTTAAGAAGGCTGGATCAGCACCAAAATGGATTTATTCTTCAGATAGAAGGAGGCCGTGTGGATCATGCTGCTCACGGGAACTGTCCATCCGGCTTGATTTATGATCAAATTGCTTTTGATGATGCAGCCAAAGTCGTGATGAATTTCACAGAAGGAAGAGATGATACACTTGTTATTCTGACAACCGATCATGGAAATGCGAATCCGGGATTGGGTGGTTATGGCCCTGGGTACAGACACTCACCCCTGATGCTGGATACTATCAAGGAGTATAAGCACAGTTTTGAATGGATTCACGATCAACTGGGAATTTTATGGTCTGACACCAATTTACCGGATCATGTAACGGTAAATCGTGTGCGGGAATTAATAGAGTATGCATCCAATACGATCATTACCGAAGAGCAGGCAATCATGGCATATAAATCTCTGTCAGGTGAATTTAAAGCTCCATTTCAGAACCGCTCCGGAAAAGAAGGCGTATTTTCGGGCATTTTAGCAAATTATAATGGGATCTATTTTATAAGTACATCCCATACAGCCGATTATGTTGAGATCGCATCCTGGGGACCCGGGAGTGATCGAATACCGACATTCGTAAGAAATACAGATCTGTTTGATCTGATGGTTGATATGGCAGCGGTTCGGGATTATGTCTGACAATGCCCTGGAGCCGGACTAACGATTTATCTTTTCAGGGCTTTTGTTTCTCATAAACTGAAGTGATCAGAAAAGCAGATACTGCAGAAATTAAAGAGAGCAGATAAGTCCGGATCAACTCTCTCTGCTTTTTTCAACGGCCCCGTTTAAAAAACGAGTGAATCCGACTACATCCTGATATCCCCTGCGACGGTCAACAATATTGCCGTCGGAATCCATAATCACAGTGAATGGAAATGCGGTAACTCCCATACGTGCAGCAAAATCTCTTTCAGCAATCTCTTCGCCTAAAAAATTCATCATAGCTTCGGAGTTGCCATTTATCTTTACCGGATGATAAGCGCGATCCAATACACTGCGGACGCTAGGTGAGGGATAGGTTTCGCGATCCATCTTTCTGCAAAATTGGCATCCGACTTCATAAATATCAACCATTACTAATCGATCGTCAAGAGAAGCTTGAGTTATGGCCTGTTCCATACTCATCCATTCCGGCGCATTTTCTATTTCCTGAGGTAAGATCTGATTAAAGGAATAGTAAGCAAAAATGAATATAAAAAGGGCAATAACTGAGCCAATAATTATTTTTCGGTTCATAAATAGAGTTAGTTATAGAAATAGAATCGATTCAAAAGATATATATGAACGGGTTAAATATCTATTAGTTGTTTGGGTGTACGATTTGAGCAGAACTAAACCCTACCCAAATACATAGGAATATAAAAATAAATCATCATCATATTCATAAAGAAAAGGAGACTCAAAATTCGGATCGAAATAAGAGTAAACTTGAAATCGGAAGGGCGTTGATTTTCAAGTAACTCCTAATAATATATCGCCATTTACCCCTCAATCCCAAATGAAATTCTTAATCGTATATTAATGTATACTAATCGTTATTTATATATTATCTTTGTATAACTAATATTAGTTAATCACATATTATAAATTTTTGTTATGGCTAAAAAAATTGGTTCTTTAACCCTCTATTCTGTAGATGATCTGCATGAACTTCTGGGGATCAGTAAAATGACGATCCGGGCGTACTTAAGAGAGGGTCGTCTGAAGGGGAGAAAATTAGGGGTTCAGTGGTTTGTAACAGAGGATGCCATTCGCGATTACTTCAATGAAGGCCTCTCAGAAAGTGCAGACAGAACCGCAGATAAACAGAAGGGTAAGAAAATAAAATATATTGTTCAGGGTGTAAACGATCTGGTTAGTGAAACAGAGGAGTGTGATACGATTACAGATACAATTGAATGTCTGCACAGCCAAGCCATCATAAGTTTGTTTCAGGTACGAATAATTAATGCAGAAAATCAGGAAATTCTGGAGATCATCAAGGCCAGGGATTTCATTGAGAGGTATTCAAAGTAAAAAGCCGTTTAAATCAGAGAAGATTAAATGAAAATGAAACAAACAACATTTCAGGAAGTGAATTTTGGACCGGAAAGATCCGATGTCTATTACTGTCTGATCGACCAAAAAGTGAGTCCGGATGGATTGAACCTGGAAAAGATGAGGCTGACGGATCCACGGAATATAGATCTGCAATTTCGGGAAGCCGGATGCTTGTTAATGATGAACGGTGAAGAGATTGATGAATTAATGAACCGTGGGGAACTGATAAAAGATAATTTGCATCAGTCACTATTTGATTTAGCCGTTCGTGAAGGAATCATCAAAAAATAAGCCGATTCTGAACGCCATTTTTATGAGAATGATATAAAGAAAGGCCCCTTTTTCTCCCACCACATTTTTGTCTGTATCAGAGTGGAAATGGTCTTGGCATCGGTAATTTCGCCGGTTGAAATCATTTCAAGTGCATTTTGATAGGGAATTCGAAACGGTTGTAAAAACTCATCCTCATCAACACGTTGTTCGGTGACTGTCAAACCCCAGGCAACATAACTATGGATGATTTCATCGGCATAACCGATCGCAGGGTAGAATGATCCGGTTTGAATGATATGCAGACACTCGACCCCGCTCTCTTCAAGCAATTCTCTCTCCGCCGTCTGAACAGGATCTTCACCGGGATCAATTTTACCTGCCGGTACTTCAATAAAGATCTTTCGGGGTGGGTAACGAAACTGTTTTAAAAGCATGACGGTTCCATCTTCAAAAACCGGAACCACAGCACAGGCTCCCGGATGTTTTATCCATTCTCTGGATGATAATGTTTGATCCGGTAACAACACTTCATCAGAATACACTTTTAATAGTTTGCCATCATAAACCTGTTTGGAAGAGTTCTCTTTTTCAATAAGTGAAGAAATATCAGGGTCCGAATTTGAGAAATCCTTATTTTTCATTTGCATAAATTATATTTAAAAAGTGTATTATTAGTTAGAAAATAGAACAATCCCGGTTTAGTTGCGTACTGAAATTAACAAGGCTAACCGATGTCCGAATCAAAAAACGCTATGAGAGAAGCCGCGAACATTGACGGGAAAAAATTAGTAGTAAAAGACTACATCATTACGTGGTCTAATTTTATCTCATTATCTCGTGTTTTGGTAGTCATCCCGGTGATCTATATCCATATTCATAACAACCACGAGATAAATACAGCTATAGTACTGTTGATCGCATATGGAGTTTTATCAGATTATCTGGATGGACTCGTGGCCAGATGGAGAAATGAAATCTCGGAACTGGGAAAAGTACTGGATCCGATTTCTGATAAATTAATGGCTTTCTTTCTGTTCCTATACACTGTGATGCTGGGATGGATTCCGGTTTGGTATTTCGCAATGGGTGTCTCAAGGGATTTGCTGATAATGACAGGTTCAGGATATATTAAAAAGAAAAGAGGCAAAGTGGCGATGTCGATTATGTCTGGAAAAATTTCTGTGAATATCATGGCATTCTACTGGATATCCGTCTTCTTTTTCAGAGAAGCAGTAACGGTTCATTTTTGGTTATTAATCGCCTCTGTAGTGATCATGATCTATTCGTTTGTTGACTATGTGATTCGATATAGAAAAATCATCCATGGTGCAGATTTCAATTAAAAAAAAGTGAACAAGAAAATTTTAAGAGTTAAAAAACATTTTTAGAATAAGAAAAAGCTATGAGTTGGTTAGATAAACTGGGTTTAAAAAAGAAAGAGAAACTAGAAAAAGGGGTTGAAAAAAGCAGGGAAGGACTTCTTAATAAAATCAGTAAGAGCGTAGCCGGAAAGGATAAGGTTGATGATCAGACACTGGATGATCTGGAGGACGCTTTAATCTCATCTGATGTGGGAGTTAAAACAACGATTGAAATTATACGGCGACTGGAAGATCGGGTCGCCAGGGATAAATTTATAACACAAAATGAACTTCAGCAGATTTTAAGGGAAGAGATTTCGGCACTGTTAAAAGATAGCAGTCCGGATCAGCCGGCAGATTTTGATGCAGATTTCACTCACAAACCACATGTTGTGCTCATTGTCGGCGTGAATGGAGTGGGGAAAACAACAACCATTGGTAAACTTGCACATCTCTACAAAAGAGCCGGTAAAGATGTACTACTGGGTGCAGCGGATACATTCCGGGCAGCCGCTGTTGATCAGCTAACCATTTGGAGTGAGCGCGCTGGGGTTCCCATCATTCAGCAGGGTCAGAATGCGGATCCTTCCGCCGTTGCTTACGATACCGTTGCTTCTGCCAAGTCAAAGGGAGCAGATATTGCACTGATCGATACCGCCGGCCGTCTTCACAACAAAAAATCGTTGATGGAGGAGTTGGGAAAAATTAAACGAGTGATGGGCAAAGTGGTTGATGGCGCTCCTCACGAAATTTTATTGGTGCTGGATGCATCAACCGGACAAAATGCACTGCTTCAGGCGAAAGCGTTTACAGAAGTTGTAGATGTAACAGGACTTGTACTCACTAAGCTGGATGGTACAGCAAAAGGGGGAATTGTAATCGGTGTCTCAAATGAATTGAGTGTCCCGGTCAAATACATAGGAGTCGGTGAACAGATTGAAGATCTGCAAGTATTTGACAGAATGGCATTTGTTAGTGCCCTGTTCGGGGAGGAGTAAGAAAGCTCATTAAAAATAGTCATTAAGAGATAGGTATGGTATTTTACCCATCGGGTTAAATAGTATTTTTATATTTAACCCATTAGGTATATATTAATACATAATTTCATATCGAGATGGACGTTACTTGTAATAATAAGAAACTGATGAAGGTATATCAGACCGGTAAACAGTCAAAAAAATATCGGTTGCAGAAGAATATTATTGACAAGTTTATTATGCGTGTTGATACGCTGATAGCTGCAGAAACGATCCATGATATATGGCAGCACCCTGCTTTAAACTTTGAAAAGCTACAGGGATATGAAACCAGATACTCAATTCGCATTAACAGACAGTACAGGCTCGAAGTAGAAGTTGAGTGGAAGAATAATGAAAAGACCAAAGGAGTCATTGAGATACTGGATATATCAAAACACTATGAATAGGTAACCAATATCACACCAATTCTATTAATATAACCATTACCGGGGAAGGAGGTAAAAAATGGTTCTGATTAACAATATGAAACCTTACAAGAATATCGGTCCTGGAGCACATATTCAGGAATTGATTGACATAAGGGACTGGACACAGCAGGATCTCGCTGATGTTGTGGGGGTTTCCGCAAAACATGTAAATAAACTGATCAATGATGAGCAACCAATCACATTGAATATGGCGAAGTTACTTGGAGAAGCATTTGACTTATCGCCACAATATTGGATCAACCTTGATACCAATTATAGATTAAGGCTTGAAGATGAAACGGAGGAAGAAAAAGATGTAGATATCCGATCGAAAATCTATCAATTCATGCCGATCAATGAAATGTCTCGGAAGAGGTGGATCAAAAAACCGAAAACCACTGATAAACTTGAAGCGATGGTCTGTGAATTTTTTAAGATGGATACACTTAGATTTGATGTTATGGCTAAAGTGTCCACATTAAATTACCGCAAGTCTGAAGCATATGATCAGTTTAATCCATATGCTGCCAATTGTTGGTATCAGATGGCAAAAAATGCAGCTGAAGATCTGAATGCAGCTGAATATAATAAAGCAACGTTACAAGAATTAGCAGATAGTCTATATAGTTATACGCGTAGAAAAAAAGGAGTGGTAGAAGTAATCCGCAATCTCAATGAAGCAGGCGTAAAATTTCTCGTGCTCTCTCATTTACAAAAAACATATATAGATGGGGCATCATTTATTCACCAGGGCTCACCGGTGATTGTATATACCGCACGATATAAACGGAACGACAATTTCTGGTTTACAATGGCACATGAAGTTGCACACGTTTTAAAGCATTTGAAGAAAGAGGGAGATCATTTTCTGGATGATATTAATAAGAAAAAAGAAGTTGAAGATAAGATAGAGATGGAAGCAAATAAACTGGCCGGAAAATGGCTTCGCCACAACGAAATACTTGAATTCTTTAGTAATGATCTTGTTTATATTACTCAACAGCAGGTTGAAGATTGCTCTGAAGCTTTGGATGTGCATACCGCAATTATTATGGGTGTATTAGCTTATCACAAACAAATATCGTACAAATTCCTGCATATGTTTACTGAAGATGTTCGCCCTCAAATTCCTATGGACTTTTATGTCGAACCAAAATGATTTTTCTATATTTCATGCACCTTATGCTACATGATTTTATTCTAAATTTAAAACAGAATGATGCGGAGGTGGAAAATACAATGAACTCAAAGTCTTTGATATTTTTACGATAATCTAAGAATTGAACTCCACGATCTTATTGGGCACCATCTAACCATATTTATTGATGCCTTTGACAGTGAAATTTTCCCCCATGAGACAAAATACTCGCCCGGAGGAAATAAAGACAAAAAAGGAATTGATCATCTGCGGGTAATTATCGTTTTTATGATGAGTAGATATTTAATTCATTAAAAAATGCACTGATATGAAAATAAATTACTATCCCCTGATTGTCCTTATCTCATGTTCAATTCTTTTCTCTTGTACCAAAGTCGAAGAATATGAGTGGGAATCCGGAGAATGGATTGATTTAACTCATGAATTTTCCGAAGAAACACTCTATTGGCCCACATCTGAACCATTTACAATGGATACGGTATTTGTTGGCACAACGGATGCCGGGTTTTATTATGAGTCATACACTGTCTGTACAGCAGAACACGGTGGAACACATCTGGATGCCCCCATACATTTTTACGAAAACCGAAATACGGTGGAACAAATTGAGGTGAACCGCTTAACCGGGCGGGCTGTTGTAGTTGACGTTACGGACAAGGTTGAAATGGACAGAAATTACCAAATACAGGTAACGGATCTGACAGCTTGGGAAACAGAGTATGGTTTGATTCCCGATGATTCTATTTTACTTTTTCATACCGGATCATCTGATGAGTGGCCCGATGCGATTGCTTACCTGGGCACGGATAAACGAGGAGAGCAGGGTGTAGCTGAGCTGCAATTTCCAGGCATTCATCCAGAGACGGCACAGTGGCTGGTAGTTCATCGAAATATAAAGGCGGTCGGACTCGATACAGCAAGTCTTGATTATGGCCAGTCTGTACTTTATGAAACCCATCAAATATTGTTTGAACAGAATATCCCCGGTTTTGAAAATGTAGCCAATTTGGATCAGCTTCCTGCAACCGGTGCATTTGTGATCGCATTGCCGATGAAAATAAAAGATGGCAGCGGTGCCCCGCTTCGTATTGTAGCGCATATAAGAGAGTGATAAACCTCCGCGTTTACACATTAAATTAAAGGAGTCTCTGATGAATATATTCGTAAGAAACCGTGTCTTATTCTTTGTAGTTCTTTGTCTGGCACATCAATCTGGTTGAGCTTTTTCTATTTAGAGGTTAATCAAGCTGATAGAATCCCAATCCATTGCGAATTTTCAGTGTTATTTCGTACTATAATCTAACTTTAAACGATTTACACATAACTATGAAAAACTCGCTAATACTGCTTTTCAGTACTTTTCTTTTAACATTGACAGCCTGCCAATCTTCGACATTTGATTATAATGGGGCAACAGTCATCCAAAATATAACGACGATTGACGCGGTTAATGGCGCCCATGAAAACCGGGATGTCGTAATCAGAGATGGAAAAATAATAAAGGTAGCTGAAACGGAGGATCTGTCCGGGATCGAAAATATTGAGATTATTGATGGCACCGGAAAATATCTGATTCCCGGCTTGTGGGATGCTCATGTACACTTCTCTTATGATGAGGAGCTAACTCCCGCAATGTTTGATCTCTTTCTGCTCTATGGAATTACAAGTGTTCGGGATACCGGCGCTGAGATCGGTTATGTAAAAGAGTGGAAAGATCGTGCTTTGGCGAATCCACTTGAAGCACCAAGGGTGATGATTGCAGGGCCGCTTCTGGATGGAATGCCCAATGTGTATGATGGAAGTTCACCCGGAAGACCTCTGTTATCTGAAGGATTTGCGACCGTAGATGAGATCACAGAGGGTATTTATCGGCTAGACAGCCTTGGTGTGGATTTCCTGAAAGCGTATGAAATGTTAACCCCGGAACAGTTTGAGGAGGTAACCCATCTGGGCAGAGAGCTGGGCCTTAAAGTTACCGGACATGTTCCACTCAGTATGGACGTGATTTCAGCATCCAATGCAGGATTGAATAGCATGGAACATATGAGAAACCTGGAACTCTCATCCGCATCCAATGCAGATGAATTGCTGCAAGAGCGTCGTCAGATGTTGATCGATGGGAAAGATGATGAAGGGGGAGAGTTAAGGTCAAGTATTCATTCGGCGCAGCGTGAAAGAGCGATTCAGAATTATGATGATCAAAAGAATGACGAGATACTGGCCGTTCTGGCACAAAATGAGACCTGGCAAATTCCAACTCTTGCTCTGAATCTTGGAGCAACCGAGCTGCACTATACAGAGCCGGAATGGGTAGAGACATTTAGCTATTTGCCTCAATCCGTTGAGGCGAATTGGCGTGAGAGTGCTGAGGGGAGAGCCGATTCTGAAATATCTGAATTCCGAATAGAACAGAGTGAATGGCTACTCAATATGGCAGGAAAAATTCACAATGCAAGTGTTGAGATCATGGCAGGTACGGATACCCCTATAGGACTGTTGACACCCGGTAAAAGCCTTCACAGAGAACTCCAACTGCTGGTTGAAGCCGGTTTGACTCCTATGGAAGCATTAAAGACGGCCACTCTGAATCCGGCGCGATATTTTGGCATGGAAGATGAATTGGGATCTATAGAGGAAGGAATGTGGGCCGATTTGATTATACTCAACTCAAACCCATTGGATAATATTCAAAACACAGAAGAGATTCATACCGTAATTAAACAGGGTAATGTTCTTGATCCGGACCGACTCAATCAAATAAAAGAACGATTAATGAATCAGTGAAAAAACTGGAAACAAAAATCCCGCCTGTTGTTGTTTTTATCACTGCTGCTCTGCTGATGAAGCTTATTTCAATATACGTACCGGCGATAGATATTCCTGAGTATGCCAGATTGTTAATGACCATTATATTTTTACTATGGGGTGGGGTTATGGGACTTTTTGGAGTTATCTCATTCTTAAGAGTGAAGACGACAGTCGATCCAATAAAACCTGAAAAAGCCAGTACTTTGGTTGATACAGGGGTTTACAAAATTTCCCGAAATCCAATGTATCTGGGGCTTGGCTTACTATTGATCGCTTTTGCATTTTACCTGAAGTCGATAGCATCTCTGCTTGTTGTTGTTCTTTTTATGATCTATATGACCCGTTTTCAGATCATTCCTGAAGAGAAAGCGATGATTAAGCTGTTTGGTGATGAGTACATTGACTACATGAAACGTGTCAGACGATGGATTTGATGAAAACTATAAAAGTATCCAGACCATCAGCTGAAGCGTAATGAGTCCGGTAATGCCCATGATAAGTGTAGCAATCGTATGTGTTTTCAGTGCTGTCGGCGTATCCATTTCAGAAAATTTTGCCACAACCCAAAAGTAGCTGTCATTCACATGAGAGACGGTAAGAGCGCCTGCTCCAACAGCGAGTACGGTAAGTGCTTTTCCAATCACTGAATCCAGACCGAGTGGAGCTAAGAGTGGTGCTGATATTGCGGCAGCGGTGATGATCGCAACCGTTGATGAACCCTGAGCCGTTTTTAAAAACGCAGCGATCAAAAAAGGAATCAAAATACCAAGTCCGCCTATTTCTGCAAATCCTGCCGCAAATTCTCCCAAGTCTGTTTCTCGAAGAACAGCCCCGAAAGCACCTCCTGCACCGGTAATCAGAATAATGAGCCCGGCTTTTTTTAATGCCTCCTCAAGCCACGCATTCTGTATTTTTTTCTCACCGCTGCCTACCATCAAAAAAGCAAAACAGACACCGATCAGCAGGGCAATGATAGGATCCCCCATGAATATCAATATAGATAGGACCACTCCCTCCCCAAAAGGGGCTGCAGGTAACTCTGCAATAGATTTGAGTGCGATCAATAAGATAGGGATCAGAATCGGCACGATCGCCATCAGGAAGGAGGGTGGTTTCAATTCGGATGAAGCAGAAGAGTCTTTGATTTCAAACTGTATATCAAATCGCTTACAATATTTCATTGCCCAAACAAGGGAGACTGCCATTACCGGTATGGAAACAATCAACCCGAGGATCAGTACCCAGCCAACATCAGCCCCTAACGTCGCTGCAGCGGCCAGTGGACCGGGTGTAGGCGGGACAAATACATGCGTAGCATAGAGTCCGGATGCGAGCGCTACGGCTAATACGGCTAATGGGATATTGGCCCTCTTGGCAATGGCTTTGTTTAGTGATGAGAGTACAATAAAACCGGAATCACAAAAAACAGGAATCGAAACGATGTATCCGGTAATTCCCATGGATATTGGAGAATTTTTTTCACCAACAATGGCTAAGATTTTGTTAGCCAACACACTTGCCCCGCCACTTCTGTCCAGATATTCACCTATGATGGCACCTGCGGCGATGACAATACCGATGCTTCTCAATGTACTTCCAAAACCATCGGCCAATGACCCCACTAAAATGGCCACCTCCATTTTGGCTAGAAAACCCATCAAAATAGCGCCAAACAGAAGTGCTAAAAATGGATGGAGGTTGAACTTAACCGTCAACGCGACAATAAAAACCACCACCACTATAAGCCAGAGAAAGATGACCATGAAAGAGTTTCAATTTTGTTTTCGAACCACGATATGGGTCGAGGTTATGACTTTCTGAAAAAACAACAATCGTTGATTAAAATCAATAAATTTTCATCGTTGTTGAGTGCGTGTGATATCGATGAAAAGTTCATTGTCTGTTACCGGACGTTCACTGCTGTTGGCCGTTTGAATCGTGGATGTGTAGATCAGTTGTACAACACGGTGATACTTTTCGAAATCAATTTTGTCTACAGTGTCGGTAGGTTGATGATAATCTTCATGAACACCGGTAAAGAAAAACACAAATGGGACACCCAGCCGGCCAAAATTCCAATGATCACTTCTTCTGTAAAACTGATTGCGATCGGAAAGGTCATTATATTTTCGATCCAGACGCATGTTTACACTTTTTTCATTTGCTAGGACCACGAGGCTGTCCAGTCCTGATGAGATGATCTCACCACCGATCAGATAGACATAATCAGTGTCACCCAGCGCAATATTTTCAGGATCACTCCTCCCGATCATATCTGTATTAAAAGCAGCAACGGTCTGTTCAATTGGAATTACGGGATGATCTGAATAGTACCTTGAACCCAACAGCCCGAGCTCTTCTGCAGAAACATGCAGAAACAGGATACTTCTTTTGGGGCCATATCCCTGGACGGCAGCTTCATGTAGAGCGTCGGCAATGCCCATCAGTGCCACTGTACCGCTGCCGTTATCATCAGCACCATTGTAAATTAATTCATCCCCTTCAAATGAAGTTTCCACCCCCATGTGATCATAATGAGCCATCAAAACAACCACCTCTTCTTTTAATAAAGGATCACTTCCTTCAAGATATGCAATTACATTTTCGGTTTGAATCGTTCCGGGGAAGAAGGGTTCATAGTTGAGAAGATAGCCGGATTGAGTTGAGCGAAATAAGCCAATCTCTTGAGATATCGAATCTTTTAAATATTGGAGATCCCCTTCGTTGTTCAGATTTAGCAGTTGAACAGCCATCTCCGGATTTACATACTTCACGTTTTCAGATCTCGAATCAGCCGGCCGGTTTTGATCCAGATAAGCGAGAGACATTCTGCCATGTGATTGTTGAAAAATAGAATTTACACCAATAACATCATGATAGAGATCGGACGGAAAATCAGAGATCAAAAGAACACCATTGGCATTATATTGATTCAAAATTTGATCTACTCGCAGATTTAAATTGTAGTCATCAACGGGAAATGCAGGATCGTTTGTGAGCCTCTCCGGCAACTCTTCAAAAATCAAAACCCATGCATTTTCAATGAGCAGAGAATCGAGGTGCTGGATGCCATTATGAGGGTCATCGATTCCAAATCCTGCGAAAACAATAGGCCCATCGAGCTTTTGGTAGCCACTCAATATGCCGGAGTAAATTCCTACTTGATCCTCTTTTTCCACAGATCTGTTCACGATAGTGGTATCTGAACCGGTTACCTGATAAGTCGTGTAGACCAAACTGTCTACTTTTGATGTTGTCAGGTCAAAATGCTGGAAGTAGGTTTCATTGTCACCCAAGGGGGTGAAGTCAAGCTCTTGGTAAAAATCGGATAGATACTGAGCGGCAAGTTGGAGTCCCACGGTAGCGGTTCCTCGTCCCCTTAATGAGTCATGGGCAATGACTTCCAGATGAGTTTGCAGAAATTGGGGTTCTATATGGTACTGAAATTCGATTAATGCATCCGTTGTGGATTCGTCATCAATTATTTCAGTAGTGCCACATCCTGAAAGGAATATGAGGATGAATGCGGTAAAAAAGAGAGATTTGATCATGGGTTTACAGGGGTTCAGCAATACCGATAATCTCATCAACAGCTTTTAAGTCGATATAAAATTGGGTTGGATCATCATTTTCAATGAAGAGATTAATCTGATGCTCCTTTAACATTTCGAGGACTGCCAGGAATGTAACTACCACTAAAATGGAATTTTTTAACTCTAAGCAGATGGCCATGAATGAAGTGCGTCCTCTATTCTGTAAAACCTGAATAATATACTCAGTCTGCTCCTCTACCGTAACAGTTACTTTTTCAACGGAGTGATAGCTATGTTGGCGTTTAATATCGGCCAGTACTTTTCGGAAAGCACTCATTAAGTCGAAAATGGTTACATCTTTTAGTGCTTCACCGGTGGCTTGTTTCTCCACTTCATCGGCTTCAGGATACCCGCGATAGTATTTTTTTTGAGTCTCTTCATCCAGAACAGTCAGCTTTTCTGACATCTCCTTGTACCGCTTATATTCGAGCAGTTTTTGGACCAGTTCATATCTGGGATCATTTTCATCCAGCGCTTCATCTTCTTCGATGTCGGTTGGCAACATCATTTTAGCTTTGATGGACATCAACAAGCTGGCCATGTAGATAAATTCACTGGCAACATCCAGGTCCAGCTCTTCCATAAGTCGAATGTAGGAGAGAAATTCTTCCGTTATATGTGAAAGCGGAATATCGTAGATATTGAGTTCATCTCTTTTAATGAAAAAGAGGAGAAGATCGAGCGGGCCTTCAAAATTTTTAAGTTGAACTCTATACATAGGGCAAAATGGGTTAGGAAAATATCGCAATTCTTAGAGATAAAAGGAAATTTTATAAAAGGCAGAAGGCAGAAGGCAGAAGGCAGAAGGCAGAAGGCAGAAGGCAGTTGGTACCCACAACGTCATCTCACTTCGCTACCGCTGCGTGGTATAAAAGAGGAGTGGCCGCAGAGCCGGGAACCCCGTACTATGTTCTGGGACTGCCTCGGAACAACGTATGGAGAGATCATTTTATGGGAATCGCATCAAGCGCTGTATAACGCAGAGAGAGTAGGTAATGACATGGTGGGTTAAATGGCCTTAACCTTTGCTACGAGGGCACTAAAACACGAAGATGTAGGAAGGGACATGGTTAGAAAACATTGACAATTTAAAATGGATATGTATATTTGTACGTACAATAGAAATCAATTAAAAGTCTTATGCATGCAGAAACAAATTCGATAAGTAGAGAAATTACAAAGTTTTATGATGAATATTTTAAAAAGGAGAAACTGGCAACATCTTATATTGAGCTTCTTTTAATGATTGATGATTATGAAAAAATTTCTCAAAAAGGTCTTGCAGAAAAAATGAATTTAGCCCCATCTACAATCACTCGTTTCATCAGTAAACTTGAGAAAAGAGGATGGGTCTCAAAAATGATGGACGGCCGATTATCCTATATTGCACTTTCAGAAAAAGGAATGAAAAATGTGCCGGAACTCAGGATAAAGTATGAACAGGCTGAGAAAGATCTGAAAGAACTTTTGGGCTCAAAATTTGTGGATACTACAAAGCAGCTCCTTGCACATGGAGCTGCATTACTGCAGGATCGTTAATTAATTTGTGGATGCGCGGCTGATTGTACTACCGAAAAAGAGAGCGTTTGCAAACATTTTATTTTTCCCGTACCAAAAAGCCCGAAAATTCGGATTATCAACGAAACTGATAATTCGTCCACTGCCCATACTGCTTACAAATACAGAAGGAGTATTGGCAACCAGTTCTAAATTGTAATCTGATATGTAACCGCTTGCGAGTGGATCTTCAGTGACATAAACTGGCACAGAGAAGTGGTTTTCAGGCATTTCAAAGAACAGGGTGCTGTTTTTGAAAAGATGAATGTTACTTCTGTTATATCCATAAGCAAGTGGATGTGTAAGGTCCATATGTCCATTGAAGATGGAACCACCAATGCCTTGTGCACCTCTTGCTGCCTGCATATCTACATAAGGAGTGCTTCGATCTATTTCAAATGGCTCTTCGCTCTCTTTCATTTCAATAGCAATCATATCATTGTCTCTTGCCCAATTGATGGCGCTTTTTTGGAGTATCAGATTTCCCCCATTTTGAACCCACTCTTTAAAGTCCTCAACAGCACCATTCGATAGGTCTCCATAACTGCCGTTCACCATGATGATCGTATTATATCTGTTAAGGTCAACTCCGCCCACCCGATCTTTATCAATAATGGATAGTGGAATATGATATCGCTGATCGAGCTGATGCCAGATTTCGCCGACCTCCAAATTGCTTACTCCCGGTCCGCCCAAAATGGCAACAGAGGGTTTTTCAAGAGTATTCATATTCGGGCTTCCAAGGTCAACCCCCGAAGTTGCCAGTCCGCGAGTGATGTTATAGATCTCAACGCCATCATCTTCAGCAGCTTGCTCTAGTACTCGATAGATCTCATCTTCATCCAGATCCTGAGTACCCAGGGGGACTAATATAGAGCCATATCCAAATTCTTTACTGCCTGTTGCGGTCAATGCAGTTAATGGCAGCGATACAACCTTTGTTCTGACTCCCAATTCCTGCAACCGGTATAGAGTTCTCGGCGCATAGTATTCATTCCATTCAAACATATAAGCGTATTGACTTTGTCCGCCAATGACAGTGGATGATTGAAGTTCCGGTACGTCAATCCTCTCTCCCAGCAAATTATCGTTATACGCTCTTCTATCGAGCTCTGCATAGGGTAGATTGAAAGCAAACGGCAATGTCCAGGTTGAAACATCATAAAAGAGGCTGTCTGTAAATTCAGTGCGTGTTTCAAACATCGCTTTTATAAAACGATATTCTGTTTGGTTTGCCGGAATCACAAATGCATGACCCTGCTTGAACTCTTTTTCATCTACCTCAAGATCCCGATTCAATTCATACATATCTACGTTGTGGTGAGTGAGCAGGTCTGCAAGGTGATAATTTCTGCCTGCATCATACGCATCTCCAATCACAAACGCTCTTGTTGAGAGACCCGAAGCTTCTTCTTGCACTTCTCTGTAATAGGAGCGTCTATATTCATGGAGCCGGGTTCTCAACGCAACAGAAGCTGTGACAGTAGAGAGAGTGGTGGTAAACTGGTTTCTGATTGCAAATGGAAATTCTAAAACGCCATTGTCGCTCTCTTGTGCATGGCCTCTTGAACTGGCTTGTTCAAAAAGAATCCCAATGGTGCCGAATACATCCGGGTAAGAAGATCCTTTACCGTAGTAAAAATCGTCAAAGCTCTCTTGAGTATAATAAAGGGATTGAATTTCGTCTAGATAGTCGGCGTGATATTCCGCAATAGCTGCAGTCAGATCCTGATTGATCTGTGGTGTTAGCGGATGAGTTCGCGATGGAATTCCGGGCTGAAAAAAGAAAGTGGAATGGGTTCCCATTTCATGGTGATCTGTCAATACATTAGGTCTCCATTCGTGAAATTTTTGAATTCGTCCACGGCTCTCGGGGTGCACAACCGGCATCCAGTCCCGATTGAGATCAAACCAATAGTGGTTGGTTCGACCGTTTGGCCACACTTCACTGAATTCTCGAGAAGCCGGATCGGTGACGATGGTTCGGCTTTTATGTCTGTTCACCCAGCTTGCAAAACGATCGAGTCCGTCCGGATTAAAGGAGGGATCGAGGAGAATTACAGAGTTTTCCAAAATGTTATCCATCTCATCTCCCATCGCTGCTGCATAATAATAGAGGGATACCAATGAGGCGTTTGAGCCGCTGGCTTCATTTCCATGGACACTAAAACCGAGCGTCACAATAACCGGCATGGATTCTATATCCAGATTTGGCGATTGATCGGCATCAGTTAGAGTGAGATGCCGATCTTTTATTTCGTCAATATTTGCATGATTCTCCGATGATGTAATCGTAAGCAGGAGCAGGGGTCGATTTTCATATGTACGAGCGTACTCTGTAATCGTAACTCTGTCAGAAGCATTTGCAACAGCGTACATATAGGCAACCAGCTTATCATGACTAACATGCCACTCGCCTACTTCATGACCCAAAACCTGTGCCGGGGTCGGTATATTTTCATTATAGGAGACATTATCCGGGAGATAATAGTGTAATCCGGCAGCAGAATCGGATTGTGAAAAGAGTTGAAATGGAGTTATCAGAGCAACAAAAAGAGAAATAAGTATTGATTTGATCAGAACAGGCATTATGATAGATATAGGTTAATTATAAGGGTGAATACCATGAGTCAATTAATCCGCACTTCTTTGACTGAAGACATGATAAATGATCTCAGAGACAATTGCACCGGTTTCTGCTCCCAATTGATTCTCAGGTAAATTTGATGAGAAGAAAATTAAAACATAGGATTGGCCATCCGGCAAATAGAGTATCCCTGAATCGTGGACAACTCCCATGATGAAACCACGGGTATTAATTTCTACGAATTTGCTGACAAATACATACCCTTCAACTGTTTTTTCAATTGTGAAAGCCCCGGATTGCCCGGCGAACCCAGCTGGGTATATTGACTTTTTAATGTCTCCCACTCTTCAGCTACCACGATGTCCGGATTTTCTTTCATATATCTATACGCTTCTCTAAATGAAATTCCTTTCTCTTTTACCAGTTTATTGGCCGATTCGGCCGCGAATATCTCGGCCGAACAAGCTTTTTGAAGGTTCTTTGGAAATGGAGTGATATTTTTTACTATCAGGATTGTAGCCTCCAGTATCTGCTCACAATTTTCCAATGTCCGGATCACAGGCTCCTTGGTCAATTGTAGATCTCTGTGATATCCGCTACCAAGATTACTGACCAGCATCTGCAGAGTGGCCGCATCTCCTGCTATTTCCGCATTTCTGGCCCTCAACAACTCGGCAAGATCCGGATTCTTTTTTTGCGGCATAATAGATGATCCTGTACAGATATCAGGATCCATTTCGAAAAATGAGTAGGATTCGCCGGTAAACGTAATGATATCTGATGCGAACCGATTCAGAATGGATGTAATCCCCTGAATATACTGGACAATTTGCAACTCCACCCAGCCTCTGGAGAGCTGTGCTGTTGTAGAACAGATGATAGGTGAGCCAAAACCTAATTGTTGGGCTTCAAATTCCCTGTCAATGGGGAATGTTGTACCAAAGCCGGCAGCTGTTCCCAGCGGTGAACGGTCAACTAAAGAGTGTATTCCTGATGAGGCCTTTAACTGCATGATCATCAACTCCACATAACCGCCCGCCCACAGTCCAACACTACTCAACATCGCTTTTCGTGTATGCGTAAATCCCGGCATCGGCAGGTCACGATGTTGATCAGCAAAGTCGAGGAATGTTGTAGCTGTTTGATGTAAAAGCTGAAGATTACCGGCCAATTTATCCTTTTCATAGAGCCTGAGAGCGGTCAGAACCTGATCATTTCTGGAACGTCCGGTATGTATTTTTTTCCCCAGATTCCCCAACTTTTGAATCAAGTGGTTCTCTATAACTGTGTGCATATCCTCATCTTCGACCCGAATTTCAAAGTTACCACCATTCCAAAGTTCACGGATTTCTTCCAGAGAAACAGCCAGTTTTTGATACTCATCATCCGTGATAATCCCCGCTTTCATCAAGGCATGAGCATGCACTGCTGATGCATCCAGATCATAGGGCACCAATACCTGATCGAGGATGTAATCCTTGCCAACCGTGAAGGACTCCATCTTCTTTTTTGCATCACTCTGATGCTTGTACTGATCACTTTCCCAAAGTTTTGACATTCTACTGAGTTTTGAGTTTTGAGTTTTGAGTTTTGAGTTTTGAGTTTTGAGTTTTGAGTTTTGAGTTTTGAGTTTTGAGTTTTGAGTTTTGAGTTTTGAGTTTTGAGTTTTGAGTTTTGAGTTTTGAGTTTTGAGTTTT
>Ga0222673_1000082_pt1 | contig 57892 bp, 71 predicted proteins | sample AntAcemetagen801_FD_179845 | JGI IMG/M metagenome (GOLD analysis project Ga0222673, IMG submission 179845) | Saline water microbial communities from Ace Lake, Antarctica - #801 | ecosystem: Environmental > Aquatic > Non-marine Saline and Alkaline > Saline | place: Antarctica: Ace Lake...
CCGCACCGTCACATAGTCCGTCGTCCCTGACGTTGAGCCAGAGGTATGAACCGTGGTGTTGAGGCTGGATATCCCGGCAACCATGATAGGCCGCCCGTTAAGGCCAGCAGAAAAGGGAACTCGTACAATCGTGCTCATTATGCACCTGCATATAGTTGGTTTCGGAGGACGGAATCACCGTGGTCAAAAGCTGGTGCCACTGTTCCGGTAAGGACCTTCTTTAGGACCCCGGCATCTGCGTCATACATCAGTAGATAATCGGCGGCTGTATCCGTTTCAGAACCGACGGTCCAGCCAGACACCAGTAAATTTGCAAGCGTTACCTTGCGCTTTCCAGATAACCCCGCGTCATAGATTGCCACCGTGTCAGCGTCAGAAGGGGTCGTTTGTGCGGCCAGGGCGTCGATATCAAACGTGGTAATCGTGCCCACGTCGATTAGAGGATTAACAATGCGCCAATGGTTGCCCGTTGAATTGTAGGCAACGTCCACAAAGGCACTGAGGAGTAACTCGCCGCCGGTTAACGCAGCGCCAGCAAATGTCACGACAGCCAAAGCGCCAAGTGCGCTCGCGTTAAGTGTGGCGGCCCCCGTGTTGGTCGCAACAGGTCTAAACCGCAAGCGGCAACCATCCGTAAGTGCGATCGTATAGGGCGCCGTGACAACGGCCGCATTAACCGCGCCGGTATCGTCGCCGCAATACGTTGTCCTGCCCTCATAAAGGCGTGCCTTCGATGGTAGGAGGTCAAACCCCGCCGTTAGAGCCGTCGTAATAAGGTTAATATCCTCCGCCCGCGCCTGGGTAAGGCGAGCAAGGGCGGTGTAATTGTCCTTGTCAAAATAGTCGTTTGTGTCGGTCAACGGTCAATCCCCCTCGGGGCGTAATAGTGCTGAATCGCATGAAGCGTATGGACGCCCTCATATGCGGACTCGGAAAGAACGGCGAGGCTGATATCTGTCCCAACGCCCTCTGTGGGGACCTCGGCCTTGCCGACAAGACGACTGGACCAATAAAACTGGTTCCAGGCATCCTGGTTATAAATTCCACCACCGCCGTCTACATCGAAGGCTAGCTCTGGCGTGGCGTCCCGGTCAGTGTCGCCGCCGGAAAAGAGGGCAGAGGCGAATATCTGGACAGAAGGATCGGCGTCTAGCTTTAGGTGTGACTTCTTGTACTGCTTGTTCCGGTTCGGAGTGCCGTCGTTATCCCAGGTCATGCGGTGATAGGCCTGAATTACGGCGCCGTCGAAGCTGGTGCCAACGTCCATTTCGTAGACCATGCCATCATCAGAGCCGAAAATTATCACCTCCTCTCCTGCATCGTCACCCGTGCCACATATCTCGGCACATACGCACAAAACCTCGTCGTCGAACTCAAGGGGCAAGACACAAGGCAGGCGCTCTGGGCTTGTTTTGCGGCCAAAGAACACGAACAAGGCCGACCCATCATCAAAGAATACTCTGTACTGATCGCGCCTTTTTGCAACGATAGAACAGGTAGGAAGCACCCCGGCGGCGCGTTTAGCCGCGAAAAAGGGCTCTTGCAGGAGAGACAGGGTGCCTAGATTGAAGTTGCCCATCTTGTCGCTGGAATCGCCCGACAGCTTTCTAAGCCCGGTATCGTCCATGAATACCGGCGTAGACCCCACAAGTTGCAGGGTGTCCTCGTAGGCGCCCGCGTAGTCGTTTTCATCGTCCAGGACGTAATCATCGGAGTCATTGCCATACAGGATCTTGAGCGTGCTGCGGCTGGTAAGAACCTGCACCGCGCCCCAGCCTGACAACATATTGGTCATTTCACGGCCGAGGCCAATCTCGGAGGCGCCGGCAAAGGTTGTCCACTCATGGGGCGAGCCAATGTCTGAATTCTGGCGTGATCCACCGCGGAAGGCGAAAACAAGCTGCGCCTTGAACATTCCGATATGAGTCGGGCGGTCGTCCGTCATGCCCGTGTCGATCATAACGAAGTAGTTACCGTCGAATTCAAAGCCCCGGTTAACGCCATTTACGCCATAGAAGCGGATTAGATCCGAAGATCCATAGAAGTTGTGCGTATAGAAGCGGTAGTCACCGCTCGCGACGAGCGTTTGCGCTGTAGCATCTGCCGCGATTGTCGCTATATTCGCCTGCGTCGGGGTGCTGATATTCTCGGCAGAGAAAGCACCGCTTGGGCTGTAAATAATGAGTTTCCCGGCTGCATCGCCGTCAGCCCAGGCACCCGACGTCAATATGATCCGGCGCACGGTCGCTGTTTCCGTCGATGTATCCCCGGTAATCACGTGGCCCTCGGCTATTTCAGCCGTGCCGCCGCTGGTAAAGACAAGCTGATAGCCTAAATCCACCTGAACCCAGCCAGCCGCCGAGGATTTCCACATATCAGTGGCCGTGGCGCCCGCGTTGTTGCGGAAGCAGTACCGGATACCTTTGAACTTCCAGACGCCCAGAATAGACCCAGAGCCCGTAGGAGCGGCAATAAGCGCCCTGGCCGCCTCTATGGCCGCCTGTAGGTACGTGGCGTCGAGAGTGTCATTGCTTGCCCCGCGCTTCGCCGTTGTGTCCGTGGCGACAGCTTTAGTTACGGCTGAAACCTGTATAGGGTCGTTATCCGCCCAGGTTCCCGTGACCTCACGTAAAATCATGTAGCCGACAGCATCGGTGCCAACATATGAGCCAGAGTCAATTACCGCTACGGTCGAAACAATACCCGTGGCCCCGGAGTTTGCCCCGGTTACGGCTGTCCCAGCGGCGACCTCGACGGTCCCTGCGTCAAAGGGCAGGGTCCAATAGGACTGGTCCGACGGCTTTGGTTGCCCATCATATCGCTCATAGCCTGAGTATCGACGCGCACCGCGCATCACAGGCTCGTAATTCTTGGCACTAATAGCCCGTCCCGGCCGCATTAGATCCGGTGGTGTTACGAGATCTAACGTGCCTTCGATAGGCCGTAAACGTCCACTTCTCATCGCCATAGAGGGTTACGCAAGAGGGCGTCCTCCTATGGATATGGTTGGGAGTTGTCTTGCTTCGAGGCGCCCCATGACTGCGGTGAAGTGGTTTTCAGACCTGGAATAGACAAGGCTATCGGCCTCATCTTTCTCATGCAGGAGAAGCACGGCCTGATGCACGATCGCCATGTGAAACTCTGCTGGCATTTCAGGCACGTCGGTCGTGAGAGCCATGGTCTGTGGTGATTTCCAACTCTCTCCCTTTAGCGTGTAGGGGCCGTCCGGCGCCTTACCAAGGCAGAGTTGCCCATCCGGGGCCTCGCACCATTCGGTCGGCTTTCCTGATGTCTGGACGCCACGGCCGTATTTGTCTTTCCACGCCTGAAACGATATCTGCGTCATTTGAGACTCGTCGGCGCGGCCGGTGGCGGTCAGGTAGATAGAGAAGGCTTTGTAGGCATCAGCGGCACCTGTGTTGTCGTCAACAAAGGACGCTAGGCGCGTGAGGCCCAGCGCAGCGGCGTTGTATCGAGCCTCTGTGGGCGCGACGATTGCGGTTATAGGGGCAGAAAACTCGTTTCTAAGCCACCGCCAATTCTGGTGCTTGGTCTGGATTGTGTCCCAGGCAATACCGACAGCATCCACGATAAGCGCAGATTGGCCGGAAAGGCCCGTGACCGCCCCTATTGTTGCAGAGGAGGTCCCGGACCATTTTCGCGTCTTTTCGGCAATCTCAAGGAAATTCACCCAGGACCCTCGTTGTTAAATGTGTGCATCTTCCCGGATTCGCCGCGAACGGTTGATCCGGCGCATCTTTGCTTCGCGCTGTTCTTGTTTGTACGGCTCTAGGTCCGCATTCCACTTAGCGATTTCTTCCTCGCTCGGCCGTCTGAGAACCGAATAGGTGTACGCGGAAGCCTCCCGAGGCTCTGCGTTTCGGCCTAAATCATCGTCCCAGCCTTCGTGTATGGTGCTGATGGATTCTTCGAGGACCATGAAGTTACGGTATGGGATCTCAACGTCCTTGCCGCGGGGTATCCAGAAAGACACGCCATTCAGGTGGCAGGGAACATTGCTGCTTCCGCCCTTGCCCGACGAGTTATGGATGCGGATTTTCACCAGCGGGTCATGGGCACCAAACTTGAGCGGATCGACCTTGCGGGTTTTAACCGGCGGTTCCTCGTAGTGTGCTCTTTCAGCCCTGGGGCCAGCATCGCCACCGTCCGCATGTTCAGCGTCGAGCTCGATATAGTTCTCAGCCCACATGGTTTTAATCAGCTTTGTGAGCTTTGGAATCCCCGTCTTAGGGTGAGTCTTATCGACGCCCAGCTTCACCTGGACAAACCACAAGAGTTGTTCCCGTGTGGCATCTTCGATCATAACCTTCATTGTCGTATCCTCTGGTTGTTGTTAAATAGCCGCCTCTAGTTAGATTTTCTTTCTGATGCGTAGAATAGGCCCGCAGTACCGCTTAGACCGATCACGCCAATACGGTCCTCATCGCCGTCTAAAACAATGTCGTAAGGCGTGTTCGCTGGAATGTAGTGGTCCGTTACGGCCGCATTTGCGCTGCTCTCAACGGCCCGGTAGTGGGCGGGCTGTGTCGCGACAATGCGAACCATTACGTTCTTGTTGGTAAAGGTCGAAGTCATTGCACCAACCGCGGCCGAGAACGGAACACCCGTCATGGACTGACCAGGGACGAACGGTACTTCTACCGTCCTCCCATTTGCGTCAGTCGGAAGCCTAGCTTTGTTTTTCATCGAACGGGCCTCCTAGCCCTGCTTAAATTAAGCGGACTGCTCGGGCGCTGCTCTGAAGGCAATGTAACTGTAGACCTTCGCACTGACAGAGATTGTGTCGCCAATCGAGAAGCCGTTCGATCTCATTGTTACGCCAAGCGTTGCCTCAAGACCCATGGAGTCCGGGGTAGACGCATCGCCGCGGATATAAGCCGCTTTGGCGGCCCCAATTCCGTCATGGCCGATATAAACGGCGCTTCCGAAGTTTCTAACGAGAACGACGCAGTTGGGCGTCCATGTGCCAAGCGCGGTGCTCTGCACAATCTCGTTGAGGTTTGAGCCGTTGCCGGTGCAAGTGCCGGTTCGTACCTGCTGGTTTCCGCGGGCGGACTCAAAGAGAGCGCGGGCGACTGTCCCGGCGGCGCGGTTGTTGCCATGACCCACCTGGACGGCGAGTTGGTTGGCCTTGGTCGTCTGGGTTAATTTCGCGGCTGTCATAGTCAGGGTATCCTTTTATTTAGGTGAAGGGGGGCAGGGGTACGCGTAACGTCCCTGCCCCACCTGTAGACAAAAGCCCGTGCGCTCTATTCGCCGAGGGCCGTGTAGTAGTAGGTGTTGCCGCTGCGGCTCATTGACCCGCCTGCGACAAAGCCGTGCCCGTCTGGGTTTGTGGCTTGATCGGTCGTATGGAACCCAAGGGTTTCGATACGAAGGAAAGAGCCGGTGGCGCCACGGACAAGCATTGCTGCGCCCGAGGACATACCGGCTTTCCACTTGCCGATTTCCGACTCGTTGCAAGCCTCGATCGCTTGCGGGACAAAGCCGATTAGAACACTCACATTCGACCCGTTGCCGGTGTAAGTGCCTGTTTTTACGTGGATAGTCATAGTGTCGTTTCCTTATTTCTGTGGGGGCGGAGGTCTACTTAGACCCTATGAGATTGCCGTTGCGGCACACTCAGCACGCGCCATCCACGTTTCGTTCAGCCGTACAGCCGTGAAGTAGTGCAAGGCACCTACATAGCCGCGTTGCCCCAAAGGATCAGACTTGTCGCGCTGACTGGTTGGGATCATCACGGGTTCGCAAGCCGCCTTACCCTTCAAGGGCACAACGCCATAAGCGTCCTTGCCGGTGATAAGGACCGGATACACGTCCGAGGAAGCCCCGGTAGTGGAAACGGTGTCTACGACAGCGTTATAGGTGCCACCAGCATCAGCCCACGGGTCCAGATCCGCGGAGAGGACGTAGCGCACGTTTTCACATGAGCCCACTTCTTCTTCGCAGAGGGTTTGACGCGATCCGTATTCAGCGACCGGCGTAAAACTCGGCATTTCAAGCAAATCGTGTTCCATATCAGTATGGGAAATGCCTGCGTAGGCCGCCCAGACGGCGCGTGTCTGGTAGTTCGGGCTCGCATCCTGGATGCGTGAGATCTTCTTCGCCTTTTGAGCGTTGAGGAACCGTGTGATAGCCCGCTGTTGGGTTTGGTCGATCGGCGTATTGATATCCGTCCGAGCCGCGCCATTAGCACGGTACACGTTCGTACCCGCTTTCACGACGCCCCAGGTGACGGCTTCAATGGTTTGAGCCATCTGGTCAGCAACCGCCTTGAGGCAGTCGTTAAACGCAGAGTCTTCAACCAAGTTCGTCACCCAGTCGGTGAATTCTACCAGGACGCCAAACTGCTGCATCGTTGCAGTGACATCTTCGTAGGTGAACTGTTGGGCGGTCGGTGTGACGCCTTCGGTCAGTGGCGTGGTTGCCGCTGCGAAAGGAACAAGGCGGCGGAAAGTGACGTTATCCGCTTTGTTTGCAGGAAGTGGTTTGGTCATACCAAACTTGCCGAGCACGACGGTTGCCTGAGCCCAGGCAAGCATTTCGATTTCAGCGTAGGTATTTGTCCGTTGGTCGATTACGGCAGTTGTCGTGACAGTCATAACTAGGTCCTCGTAAAAGGCCCCGGTCCGTTAGCGGAGAGCTCTCTCCACTGCTTCGGCTTGCTCCCGTCTTTTCAACCAATGAGTACGCCAATACTCTGAGTCGTCAGTATCGGCGGACGGTGTTGCGCCAGAGCCGGACGTTTCGACAGCGGCGCTAGAATCTAATTGGAGAGATCGACGGATAGCTTCGGGGCTGGGATTGGGTGGATTAGCCGGTTCACCGGCTGGTGAATTTTTCTTAGCCGCCACTATCTCAATCCCATAACCTGTGTCTCGATCGAACTCGCGCATCACCATCGCTACGTCTTTACCGTTCGTCACAAAATCAGTATTCGCCTGGATAATCGACCTAAACTGATCTGATTGTCCGTCAGCCCATGCACCAAACTTCTCACCAAAATCAGGGGACTTAACAACTTCCGTATAGCTGGGGATCAACGCATGTAGAGTAGTATTTTCGCCCGAGAGGTATTCTCTCTCTCGTTCCAGGGATACTTCTTTTGACATCGCCGATATTGGTGCAATCCTGGCTTCTACCGTGTCGCTTTGATTCTTGAGAGCCTTGGTCAAAACACTTTCAACCGCTCCAAGAGCGTCGGGATAGTCCTCTTTTGCAGCAATCCAGTCTGGATCTGTTGTGTAGTCATAACTTGGTACGGGTTCAGCTACCGGCGCCGGGGCGGCGGCAGGGCGTTTTTTAGCTTCTGATCGTGCCGTTCGTAGAGTAGAGATTTCTTGCCCGCGTTCCACGAAACGCTTTTGCATAGCATCAATGGCGGCATGGGCGCTTTCGGGCCCTTCGTCACGTTGCTTTTTCAAAAGTGCGATATCGGGATCTGTGGCAGCTTTTGCCCATATATCCGGGCCATCGGCGGGCGCTTGCGCGGCCTGTGCTGGTTCTGGATATGGGTCTGATACTGGTGCTTGTGCCGGTTCCGGGTCGCCTTGAGCCGCCGGGGCGGCCTCCGCTTCCCCTTCTAGGTCGCCTGTCGGTACGTCGCCGTCTGGTTCGATCGCCCCCATACCATCACCATTCGGATCGGCATGCTTTGCGGACATTTGAGCCCAGTCGTCGTCGTATTGCTTCTGATCCACACCATCGGGTGCCGGCGCATTTGCGGCGGTATCCTCATCGGCAGGGGTCTTTGCGGTCGCAGGTTTCTTAGCCAAGTCTAGTCTCCTAAAGCGGCAGCATTAACTGGCGCTAATCACATGAAGGTAAGCCTTGGTCTAATATGTCAATGAATTTCCGACTGAGATAATCCAGGGGCAATCTTCGGAGGGGGCTTTGTCTCTGCCATCAGAAGGGTTGTACGCATGGCTTTTATGTAACCCCGCCAGTAGCCATCGCCCTCGGGTGTCGCCCCATCCTCCAGAAATCCCCTGGCTTCTTCGATATTCGCTTTAAGTTTCGTTTCGATTGCGGCCCAAGTCGGGCTGTGCTGGTCGATCTTGAATTCATCGCTCATTGGACGGTGCCCGTGGTTGAGATATTCGGGTTAGGCGCTGTGGCCTTAACGACCATTTGGCGCTGCGTCAGGGCAGCATCCACGGCGGTCGCCCGCTCCTTGGCGGCAATCTCACGGTCCTTCTGGGCTAGGCTCTCACGGTTTTTGAGTAGATCCGCCTGTATCTTCTCCATAGAAAGGCCCGAAGTCTGGGACAACTTCATCATCTGGGTCTCGCGGTCCATTACGGCCTTGTCCATTGCGGTCTGGCCGGCCATTCGAGCTATTTCCAGCTTAATTTCATCTGGCGAAGGCGGTGGCGGTGGCGCTGTGGCCTGCTTTTCTTCTTCCTCGGCCAATTCCTCGTCCGTCATAACCAGTTTAGAGGATTCAATCATCATGGTCTTGGAGAGCTCGCGTAGGCCGTCCACATGCTTGATATATGGCGCGTACACTTCGCTTTCTCCGAATCCTCGCAGGAACTCAGTGAGGTTCTTGGACTGCATATCCCGGACCAGAAGCACCGAAGATCCACGGGCCTCGACCTCCATATCTCCCTTGATATGCTCTTTAGGGTTGTGCTGCATGTTCCAGTGATAATTACGAGTCAAACAGGGTACGGTGATCTTATCGTCCCAATTTCTGACCGCATCACGGAATATTACATTCGCCGCATTCATGAGCATACCGCGGCCTTCTGCGGTCTCTACATGGGCCCCAGCTTCTCCCTGGGCGACCAGCGGCAGGCTGATTTCCTCGTCCAGGAAAACCATAGCCAGCTTTACGACTTCCAGCAGATATTGAAGGTTTGACGGGGTATTGAAGCTCTCAAACGGCGGTGCGGACCCAGGAGGAAGGGTCTTTCCAGTCTGGTATAACCAGGCCTTCATCCCTCTCAGGTGCCAATCGCCGTCGGCAGGCTCAAGGATATTCTGGTTAATAACGATCTGATTGCCGACACTGATATCGGCGTTATCCATCATCATGCGCCATGCGGCGTTAATGATCGACTGGGCGTTGCGGGCCAGATATGGCACCCCAAACCCGAATATGGACGTGGTATCCTCGACGAAACAGGCCGCAGAGTAGACAGAATCGCCGGAATCCAGAGGATGCGGCCCCAATTTGAGTGGTTTTCCGTCACTAAACCAGAGAACGACCTTCTGTTCTACGAGCGGGTCCTCCTCCTCTAGCGTGGATATAACCGTCGCGGCATCGTTCGGGTTCATAATTGATCTGGCGATAGAGTCTATTTCAGCGCCAGTTAGCGGGCCGTGGTATTCCCAGACAATATAACGATTTTCAAGCGAAACATTCTGGTTGTTGGTGATTTCCCGGATGCTTTGGAGGTAGTTCGGCGCCTGCTCCATCGGCTTGCTTTTGAGGAGCTCGCGGATCTGATTGCGGTCGAAACCGGGCTTTCTAGCCAGTTTTCTAAGCTGTGACTTGGTATAGGCGTGGCGTTCGTAGAAGAATTCGCACTCGTCGATGGTCCGGGCGTTCATATCCGGGAAGAAGTCCCAGGGGTCTACGCGGTTCCATTCGGGGCGTGGGTCGGTCTGTACGTCTAGCTTCCATTCGCCGTCAGCGACGGTCCAGCCACCCCGGATACGGCTTTTACTGAGCGGGCCCTTCATAACGACCGTGCCGATCTTGGTCATATCCTTAATACCGACGCGGCATTTCTCGCCAAACTTGGACTCTACAAGCTGGTCCTCGTTTTCCTTCTCCATCGCCTCGCCGACGGTCTTGGCTTCTTCAAGTTCATGGGCTGCCTCAATAGCGGCCTGGGCGAAGGGTTGAGCCTTGGCGGCCGCCTCCTTCTCCTGCACACGCATATTGTCGGCGTATTCCTGGTCGATCGCGGTCGATGCGAGCTTGCTGTAGAGATTGGCCTGCTTAATGAGCTTCCGCGATTCAGCGCGGGATTTCTCTAGCTTGTTGTTCAGTGTGGGTACGGGCGTTGGGCCCATGGCCCAGTTCTTGTCGTCTGTCGGGAAAAGAATATCCCCGATTCTCGCGCTCCAGGCGTTTGTTTTCGGTCTGGTTAGGTTGGCGAACACCTTGGACTGCTTGGCTGCGTCGAGGGCGGCCTCTGTTCCTGGCTCATATCTGCCGTGGTATTGGCGTAAATCTTGAATCCACCGCTGTTCGATTGAGGACTTCTTGCCGACCTGCTCAAGGGCTTCCTTGTCCAAACGGTCGCAAATAGCGGCCACAGCGGCAGTTGTGCGCTCTCTGTCCTCGGTGCTCATGGCTTCGATTTCTTCCGCCAGGAGCTCGATTATATTCGGTTCAGGAAGTACATCCTGATTCTGGGAGGTCGTCATAAGATTTAGGAAGGTAGACTTAGGCGCTTTTCGTCAAGGATATTGTTTCAGTGCCCGCCGCTCACAATCTTGGAATAGGCCTTCCAGCCGTCCTTTGTGATCCCCGAGCGGATCTTTCCTTCGATCAGGCCCAGCGTCATATGTCCCTGTTCAACCAAGGCTATAACGTGATCGACGGCGGCCTCTTTCGACCACCCCGTAATCCCAGCGATTAGCTGCACCCCGTTATCATCCATGAGACCCTGCCGGATGGTCTGTAGGTCGAACTCTGCGAGAGCGGTGGCGTCGAATTTAACGACGTAGGCCTCGGAATGCCGATCCCCAAACTCTGCCCGTTGCTCGTCGGTCTGGTCCAGGTGGTCAAATGTGACTTGCTGGGCCTTAGCTCTAAACCCGGTGGCACTCAGCTTGTCGGGCGTGATAATGGCGGGGCCTTTTTTCATTCCTGATTGAGCCGCGCTACCGTCCAGAAGGCCCTTCTTGATTGGGGTTTTCATGTTGAGACACTCATTGCCAGCGCGAAGGCCATACCCATAGAGATACGCCTATCGCCGACTATTATGGTTTCAGGGACTTGGCCTGCTATAGCGACCTTGGGTTCGTCTATCACCCTCGCATCGACCACCATCGGGAAGTAGCGCCGCAGCACGGTAATGATCGGCTCGGCTTTTGAGGGCTCTGGTAGGTTATAGAGGGACGTAAACTTAATGCCGTCGATACTGGCATAAACCGCTTGATATCCGTCACGCTTGAGGCGACCGGATAAGACAAGATCCCCGCGTGCGATCGACACCTGCTCTGTTGTCATACCAAGCAGGGCGCCAAGGGCCTTGTTATTGCCGCTGCACCCCTTTCCCTCCTTTGCTGCGTTCCTGAGGTAACGGGCCAGCTTCTCTTTCATCGCTCGACGTGCAGACATAAACACTCCTATGGCACTGGTGCCCTTGGTGGGAATTTGGGTTTTGCTTTGGGGACTTCGTAAGTCACGGGCTCCGCAAAGGTCAGGGCTATGGCATCCCATTCATCGGGAGACCGTATACCGCGTGCCCGCATATCGTCTTTGGATTCCAGCTTTATGCGCTGGTTCATATCGTATTTGTAGTGAGGGCCAACGGCGTCAGACTGCAATGAATCACTGTCTGGTATGTCAGCCCCGCCTACCTGCTCCAACCAATCCCGCGATCGCATCCACATTTCTGTGCGGCGGTCTTTCGGGCCCGGTCGTTTCTCCATCTTCTTGCCGGTTTCAGACTTGATCCATATATCAGGCTCTTGTGGCGCTCCGCCAAAGTTCACAGGGACACAGATTTTCTTATACTTCTCGCCCCAGGAGCACAAAATATCGAAGGTCCCAGCACCCAGGCCGCCCACGTCGATAAAGAATTTAGCGGGCTTATGGTGGTCAATCTGCTGTTTGCACCAGTTCGCGCCTTCGACCACATCGAGCTTAATTTTGCTCTCAATGCGGCGGACCTTGCGGCCCTGGCGGTAGGCTATACTAAAGCGATCGTTACCGTAGCGAGCGGGATCAGCACCCATAACAAGCGGCCCGAAGCCATCAGCCACGGTCTTGCGGGCCCGAGCAACCAGAGAGGCCTTAATGTAAGAAAGGTCTGTCGATACGTTGAAGGCCTCGGTCGCGGTCGCGGGGTATTCCTGCTGGAATAGGTTGACATCCTGTAGCGCGACAATTTTATTGCGGCGCCATAGCATCTGAGAGAGTTCGAGGTCGTATAGATCTCTGTATTCAATCTCGTCGTCGTCTAGCTCGTAAAGCACACCCTCTTTTGGCTCAATCCGGTATTCCGATTGCCAGAACCAGGGGATAAAGATTGGGATATATTCGGAGAGGCCCGCTTCGGCGTCCTGCCACATCAAATGGAACAGGTTGCCCATGCCGTTCGCGGTCGATTCCAGGATTACTTCTGTGCCCACGGCGTCAGGTATGGCCTGCATAACCCCAGCGGCGTGCTCGTCGGCATTGGGCCAGAAAGCGACCTCGGAACCGTGGAAATACTGAATTGTGCCGGATCGGCCGGCGGCGCGGGTGCCTGCGGTAGAAACACGATATCCACTGTCCAGGGCCGAGAAGTCGAGTTCCTTGGCGTTCGCCGCACGGGTCGGTGGATGGTCTGGGTCATTCTCCCAATATCGGGTCGTCATTTCAAACAGGTTATCTGTGGCGGCCTGTTCGTGGGTCAGGATAAAGGTTCTCACGCCCTTGTTGTGGGTGGTCCGCCAATAAAAGCGGCCTTCCACGTAGGTCGAGCACCCTTGTTGTCGCCCCTTCAGGATGATCGCCCGAATCTTGCCGGTTTCTTCTAGCTGCTTTTGAAGGAGAAGATGGATATGGAGTTGAACACGGTTTAACCGGAAGGGCTCTAGGGCGCCCTCTCCTGCGGTGACGTTCTTGGTGCGGATTCTTAGATTGTTGGCAGCGTAACTATTGAAGTTTTCGCTTATCTGTCGCCGTTCGCGCTCCGCTAGGAGTTGCCCTATCTCGTAATCCTCGTTCGAGAATGGCGTTGTCGATAGCTGCGTCGAGCTCATCACCAGTTAGCTCCCTCAAAAGAGACCCGGCGCCTACTCCCGGTTTGTCGCCCGCCGCGGGCTGCTGGAACATTTGCAAGTGCTTCCCGATGTCGACCAGGGCACCGCGCTTGTCCGCCAGCTTGAATGTAACGGTTCTCTCCATCGAGCCCCCGGATTGCCCGGTTTTCTCTATAATCTTCACTTCGCCAATGGCTGCGGCCTGGGCCCGCGTAATAGCTGACATATCCACGCGCAGCATACCGTCCGCATCTGGCTTCACGTAATCGAGCATGTTCGAGAAGCCCAAACGGCAGAGTTCCTTCATTACGTCGTCTGCTTTGACGCTGCACCGCTCGCTGCGTTTGTCTATTTCCCGCTGAATAAAGGCCTGGGCCGCGATTGTTTGCACGATCTTCCAGCCGGTTTTCACGTTGATCTTGCAGGCCTGGGCGGCCCGAGAGATCGACAGATCCACCATGTATTCCTCTAAGAAACGGCGGTGTGTAACCGTAAGACCGTCCTTGTCTTTTCTTTGAGGCTTCGCTTTTGGTTTGGGGTCTGTTGCCATGGGTCAAAAGCATATGCTTACCGATTAACAATATCAAGAATCGCAGTCGAAACGGACTCGGCCATGCGGGGCGCGTCCATCATGTATTTGCCAATCCACACACCAAACGCGGTGCCGTGCGTTATCCGTAGGGATTCGTCCTCATGTAGCTGTAAGGCCAGTCCGCAATAGGCGGCGGTCCCCTCGACCCAGGGCTGGAGACCATAAAAGACCTCGCGGGCGCCATCCTCCCAGGTTGCCTGAACGAGGGCCGAGGCGCTTTGTTCCTCTGCGGTTTTCTCGTCATGCAGCCAAACAACAGGTTTGTACGCTGCCATCGCCTCATAGGCGCAATGTCCGGACTGAAACGGGAAGGTGTCGAGATACACGTCGATCACCTGGGCCCAGAGCCGGGTATTGACCCAGCCAAGGAAGGACGTGCGTTTATCTACGCCATGTTCTGCGAACTTGCGCCACACGGTATCCTCGCGCCCGGTGTAGACAAATATGGAATCCGGGCAGTCTTTCAGGATGGTAGCGACGGCCTCAATATACTGGTCTGACATTTTCTCTGCCCGCCCCATCCAACCGAATATGGTTTGAACCCCTATGCCTTCCCTGATTTCAAGGGCCCGCTCTGTTTGGCTTTCGTCAAGCAATTCAGGCAAAGCGGTGTAGGTACATTTCCACGTCCGGCCCGCGATTTCCTTGGTCTCGTCGAACGGGTGGCAGGCGTCCAGGTAGCCGTCTATGGCACCGACACTCAGGCCATGCCACTTATGCGCCCACCAGATATGTTTCGGAGCCACGCCTAAAGCGGTGGCGAAGGCCATCGACTGCACGACGGAAACGAACACCATAGCGTCGAGGCCGTCCCTAATGCTTATATCCCGAAGCTCTAGCCATGAGTCGAGCAGGTTCTCGTTGAGGATATGCTTGACCGTGTGGCGCTGAAAAGCCTCGTCGAATTCGGGGTTACGGTCGCCAAAGGTGTAGACGATCGGCAGAATACTGCGGTTGCCCACTTCGCTGCCCACTTCGCTGCCCAATTGGGCAAGCGCATCCAGGAAGGTAAGCAGATTGACGCTATGGGCCAGGAGCGTAGCGGTCGGCATGAAGAACCCGATAGCGGGCGGCAGCACACCATCGGCATAAAGACCGCCATATCGCCACGGATTCTCGGGCCCCTTTGGCATTAAATCGCGCCGCATACGGTTCCCCGCCTCGATCAGCGGGTACTTCATCACACCATGATAGGCCTCGAAGGCTTCCGCGCTGTCCGTGGGGCTCTTAGCCATTCCCGACGTAGCCGCTTCCATAGCGAGGGCGTCGAGGGCAAAGCCGTAGGCGTCTTTCACGTTGTCGGGTCCGCCTCAATCCGGCGTGTGGCCCATTGGCCGACATTCTGCCTGTACCAATCGACGGTCTCACGCAGCCCACCAAGCCATGTGGTTTCTGGTTTCCAGTTGAGATCTCGTAGGGCTCTGGTGTTGTCGCACCAATGCTTATGGACCTGTCCCGGCCGATCCCCGATATTTGCCGGGAATAGGGAGCTTTCCATAATCTTAGACACACACTCAGCGACGTTGTTCACGGAGACAGCGTTGCCGGTGCCTAGATTGTATACCCGTTCCCGCGTGTGCTCGGTCATAACGGCGTTAATGCCCTCAACCAGATCATCGACGTAGATGTAATCCCGAATAGCCTCGCCGTCGCCGTGGACTGTCATAGCCTCGCCGCTGATATCCTGGGTGATAAACCGAGGAATCAGCTTCTCCGGGTGCTGGCGAGGGCCGAAGCAGTTGAACGGCCGCACAATCTTGGCCTTGATTCCGTAGGTCTCGATATACGAGTAAACCGTGCGATCGGCGCCACACTTCGCAGCGGCGTAGGGGCTCATTGGGTTCAAGGGGTGGTGCTCATTCATCGGTCTGGTCACGTCCCAATCGGTGCCGTAGACCTCAGACGTGGAGATATGGATTAGCTGGACCTCGGGATTGCGGCGCACGGCCTCGCATACGGTCTGTGTGCCGATCACGTCGGTCTCGAAGAACAGGCGGCTATTCACGATAGACCGGGCCACATGGGTTTCAGCGGCGAAGTGGACCACCATATTGACCTTGTGAACCAGATCATTGACCAGCATCACATCGCAGACGTTTCCGTAGATGAAGGTCGCCCGAGGGTCGAGGTTGTCCTGTAGTCCCGCGTAGGTCAGGCAATCCAGGACCAGGACCTCATGCCCAAGGTCGCACATCAGATTGACGAAGTGGGAGCCGATAAACCCGGCGCCCCCGGTGACTAGAATTCTCATACTTATGGGACCTATTCGTTAATGGGTTATTGTGCGGTGAACCTAAACAGGCTGGCCGGGACCAGAAGCCCCAGCGTGGAACGGTCTGCCACCCCAAAGGGGCGCAATAGATCGGGGTCTGGCGGCATGATCTGGACAAGGTTAGGGCCTATCAGGCTTGCCATATTGGTTACACCCTTCTCGATACCCTCAACGTCGTCGAAGGCGTAGATGGTGTCGGAGCCCGAAAGATCGGCAATTAAATCGACATCTTGGGCCTGTAGCCGCCCGTCGAAAAAGAAAAGGTCTATTTGTTTATGGCCGTGCAGCTTCACGCGCTCGAACATGACCGGGGACATTGTTTTCGGGTAGGTAATAACGGTTGGGCCTGAATGGCGGTTTAGGTCCTTTTCGCTCAAGCAAGCATTGTTGCCGTCGCATGTATGGATTGTACCAGCCTGGACCATCCCCGAAGCCATGGCGAAGGTGGACTTTCCGATATAGGTCCCAATCTCACAAACCGCAGTAGGTTTGATATATGAGGTTAAAAGATGGAGCCATATTGCTGTCGATAGGGGGATAGACCCTGTTTTCTCAGCCATAAAGTCCTCGGCAGCTTCGGCAGTCCGGCTGTAGCCCACCATCCCATCGTGAACCTTGGCGACACGAAACGCGCTCAACCGAAGCAGCCGCTCCCAGAACAGCTTGGACAGGTCGTATGTTGCGATATCAAACACCCAGCATCTCCCTCAGAGTTATGACCTTGATATCTCCCGGTATCTTGGCCTTGATTTCCTTCTCGTATGTCAGAGACATAATCAGCATCACGTCGATAGGATCGGGGCGACGGAGAATGTCAGCCGCGCTCTCGATCATAATATCCACGCCATCAAGCCACTTGCCCGCCATACCGTCGTCGAATAGCCGGTAGCGTTTCAGGAAGTCTTGATCCCGGCAGTACGGCAGGAATCTCATGGGGCAGTAGATCCCGACGCGCTGGCCCGCTGCGTCGAGAGACATAAGCAGGTTTCCGACGTGGGCATAGTTCCGCGTAGCCTTGTTGATAAACGCGCCGAATGTTTCATGTGAAACAGGACTAAAATCTATTACCCGCGTTGTTGGCTCACCGACCACATACAGCTTTCCTCTAACATCGTGGAGGCTTATCGGGTCCAGGCCAGCGGCGGCGAAGGTTCTTCGGATTGAGTGTGTAGTGAAGTAGCTTAGGTGCTGTCCCTGGGCCATTGATATATCACCGAACGCGACCTCGGCGGTGCAGTCGGGCACGACAATGAAGATTTTGCCTGACTTCCTCAAAAGAGGGACGCATGATTTAAGAAACGCTACCGGGTCCTCAACGTGCTCAAGAACATGGTTAGCGATTACTTGATCGAAGTGCTTGTCTGGTGGCTGGCGGTGCCGTTCCTCTGCTGGGACAGGCCATTTCCCAACCCAGGCCGTGTGCTCGGCACCATGCTTTTCAATGTGATCCCCTAACCATCCCGTACCAGGACCAATCTCAAACACCTTCAACTTTTCTGCTGGCGTGTACCTATTCTTGAGGAACTTGTCGTAGTTATCAGTCGCGCCCAGGTTCTCGGACCCGTGCTCATAAACCTTGTCCAGGGCGTTCATAAGCTCGGGATAGATATGCTGGCGAACGAGCCTGATATCGTTGTCGTAATCCCATGTGAAGTCTGCCCGCGCCGGTATTGCCGGGTCAGGTGTTGGAATTGAGGGGTCCGCGTTGAGGCGCCAGTTAAACGGCAGCTTGGGGATAATCATGCTGCAAGGACCTCGTTTGACTTGGATATGACGTAACCGACCGCAGATTCGTCCAATCCGGCCCAAATCGGGAGGCTAACCGCGTGTTTTGCGGCCTCCTCTGCGCCTGGGTAATCCGCCGGATCGAGGGTGTACACCTCCCTGAACTGGGCATGGTGGTGCAACGGGCGGTAATGACGGCCACATTCGACCCCATGCGCGGCCATAGCGGCGATATAGCTCTTGGCGTCTGGAACGTGGACGATAAACAGGTGGTGCGAGTGCCCCTTTTCACGCTCGGGCAGGAGGCAGCCACGCAATCCATGGCGGTATAACTGGGCTACTATGGCGCGTTCACGCCTCATGCGCTCGGCTCGGCCTAGCTGTACGAGACCTAACGCGGCCTGAATGTCCGTCATGTAGTAGCGGAAGCCTTCGTGAAGAACCTGGTGCTCCCTGTCCCCAATAAGGCGGGCCTTGCTGTCCGTATCGAATCCGTTCGATCTCATGCGCCGTATTCGCTTTGCTGTCTTTGGTGACTGGGTGACGTACATCCCGCCACCGCCCGCCGTGATTGGTTTGGTCGCGTTGAAGCTGAACACCGCGTCGGCGTCCGCGCCTGGGTCGTATGGCAGGCAATGGGCGGCGTCCTGAATTATGGGCCTTCGGTTGCCCCACGGCTCCTTGGTCATAGAGCCCGCCATATGAACCGGCATATAGGCGCCGCAGTGGTTCTGCTTTTCGTGAACGTCTATCGCCTTGCCGGTAATCAACAGGGTTAGCGGGTCCACGTCGCAAAACACGGGCATACAGTCAGCAAGCTCGATTGCTCGCAGGGTGGCGGCGTAGGTCCAGACAGGGACAGCAACCTCGTTGTCCGGGTGAATTACGCTCGCCAGCAGCCCCATATGGAGCCCGGCGGTGCAGCTTGAGACCGCGACAGCTATGCAGCCATCACCGCACGCATTGGCGAAAGCCTCCTCGAACTCCTCGACCTTTGGGCCCTGGGTGATCCAGCCAGACCGCAGGACAGCCGCGACAGCCTCAACCTCGCCCTCGCCTATGCTCGGGTGGTGGAGCTTAATCTCCATTGCGGAAAATCCCGACTAGCGGCGTGTATTTGAAGAGCAACTTGCGAGGCCACTCCCGGCCATAAACGAAGGCCAGGAACACAGCGGCCAAACAGGCAGCGATTAAGACGATTGCCAGGATCAAACTTGTCCCGACAGCGGCAGCGGCTAGGTAATTCGCCGCGAGGAAGAACGTGATAGCCCTACACAGATGGTCCATTAGTTAAGCCATTCATAGATATGGCGGAAGATTTCGGGCTGATAGAACAGGCCTTGCTCGGCGCCCGATCCGAGAAGCGTTACCGGCGTGAGGGCGTTGAGGGCCAGCCGTACCCGGCCTAGCGCCTTCTCGTTCGCTATCGTTGGCACGGGCAGAATAGGCCCGAGGTCGTGGGTGCCCAGTCTTTGTAGGCCATCGGGCATTAAATCCATCCCCGGCGGGTCTATGTACTCGTAGCTGATCCGCCGGTCGTTGGGGTCGCCCGTGAAATTGCAGTACCAAGTGACTCGAAAACGACTCGTATTCGTGTAATCGAAGGCGTAGTGCAGGTCGTGATCCGGGGCGTCACCCAGGCAATTCACCACGGTCACGCGCAGCGGCTCATGCTCAAGGTCAGGCCATGGGATACCATAGGTCCTCGCGGCACCACGTAGCCCAGCGGTCCAGATAACGTAGGCATTAGAAGGCAGGATACCGTCCGTATCGAAGTCGAAGGCCACGCCCATGCTCTTGAGCTTAACCACGGCGGCGTCAGCCAGGGCGACCATGCCATCCTTGGGGTAGAAGCTCGTCTGCTCTGATCGGTACTTCTCAGGCAAGGTGCGTTGATCCGGCCATGCGAGGAGGCCAGGGGCCTTGTCTGGCTCAAACTCGTAAGCCTCCAGGGTCCATATCTCATCCATTATCACGCACCGATCGACTTTGATTAGCTTGTCCGCGTGGTCGGCAAGGATATCTGCATCGTCCACGTCCCAGAGAGATTTAAGAATATCAGGCTGGGCGATACCCGGAGGCGGGTTCGCGATGGGTCTCAGGTCCGGGTAGGGCGAATTGGTCTGTAGGTGGTCGCCAAACCAGCACCCAGCTATCTCACGGGGAATCGGATGATGGTCCACCGGCAGGTCGCGCCAAAAGCGGTCTATCTCGTCTATGCCGCACTCCGTATACCAGTGCATCCCGGCCTCGAAGTGGTGCGCTTGTTCGGTCGTACCTCGCCACAAGCCACCAGGGCCGCTCGCCTTTTCCATCACAGTCACATCATGGCCGCGAATTGCCAGCAGATAGGCAGCGGTTAGGCCAGCGGGCCCAGCGCCTACGACGTACTTCATGTGCCTTTGCCCCGAATCTCACTCGCAATCGACTCTAAGACAGACGCTATATTCGCCATATGTGTCTTTGAATAGGCACATTCAGAAACGAGAGTACGGAAGGAAAACTCACGACCAAACGCTTTGTCCTCATCCCCGGCATCTTCCGCGCAAAGATTCCAATCAAGGCTATCAACGACAAAAGTTATATCGCCATCTGTCCAGGGGTTAATCGCAGCATGTATATCCCCGACAAAATCGAGGACGGCAGCTTTGGCTATTTCATCCGTGGCAGCTTGGTACACAGCCTTGGCACCATCAAAGTCGAAGTGAAGGTGCTCAATCATGGCATTACCCAGCTTGGCCGGGTCGAGTTTGAGGGCATCAATAACCGCGCCTTCTATCGTCTCGGCACTATCCCAGTATTTAATCTCCATTTCGGCGCTCATGGGCCTTTGCCCCGAAGCTCACTCGCAATCAATTCCAAGGTGGAGGCCATAACCTCGGCGTGATTGTCCCTGGTATCCCCTTCCTCAAGGTCCAGGTTGCCCAGGCACTCCGTAATCACGGCGCGAAGGGACCAATGGCGATCAAACGTGGTGCCGTCGTCGCCAGCCGATTCCGCGTTGATCTTCCAATCAATGTTATCGACCAAGAACACTATATCGCCGTCTACCCAGCGATTAACCTCGAAGCAGAGAGACTTAGCGAAGTCCACAACGGCCCCTTTCGCTATCTCGTCCGAGACTGCCTGAAAAGCAACCTGGGAATCGTCGTCGTCCAGACTAAGGTTGTCAATGATAATGCGGCCTAGTTTCGCCGGGTCTAGCTTGAGAGAGCCAATAACGGCATCCTCAATCTGATTGACACTATCCCAGTATTTAATCTCCATTATTTAATCTCCATTTCGGCGCTCATTCGCCTTTTTCGCCTTATCAGCGAGGGCTTCAATGTATGGCAGCTTATGGAAAGGTAGTGACGCGCTGCAAAAATCACTACGGGGCTTCTTCTCTCAGAATGTGGATACAGAACTCAAACGGCAGATAGCCAGCTTCGAGCGTCCACCGCTTAGACAGGGTTGAGGCCATTATCGCCGCCTGCCACGGGCTTATATGAAAGTCGGTAGGGCCCTTACGGTCGGCGCTCTCGTCCAGGAAGTCGATATGAAGCCCGATTCTGGTGCTTTCCCAGAGGAGGCGCATGGTCTCGGCTATGTGGTCCATGTGTTTGGGGCGGTCACGCTTGCCCATACGGGTAAACACGCCACACGCCACAACATGATCCCAGGATACGCCAAACTGAGGCAGGTCCTCAACGGTCCCGACCTCGAACTTGTGCTTTGGGTATGCTTGGCGGGCATTGCCGATGAACCCGGCAAAAGGATCAACGCCTAGATAGTTGTTAGATCTCACGACCTTTGCGAGGCCACCGAGGCCGCAGCCGAGGTCCAGGACAGTAGCGTGTTGAATGGAGCCGCCGGTTAGCTGGAGATACCGAGTGAGGCACTTCTCCTCCTTGGTCCAGCCGAGGGCCTTATTCGTAGCGCCGCATTGATTTAGCGCAGTCCGGTAGCTGGCGATAACCGCAGGATCGGGGGCGAGTTCACTCATATGGCAGAGGTCCCCATCCCGGTCCGGTCTCGATTAGGAAATCCAAGGCAGACAGATAGGGAATGAATGGCTCGCGGTGCTGTGGATACACCGGATGGTTTTCTGAGAAGTCCGACCATTCAATAGTTACTCCCGCCCGAGAGAATTGAATTTCTGAAACATATTGTCGTGCTGTTGGGCCTGATATGAAAACGTCGGCCCCTAGCCGCTGACATATTGCCAAGGGTCGGTAGGTTCTGTCCAGGTCTTTCGAGATTTCCATACCAGATACGCGCAGGGTCGGGGTTGTAATCCCTAGATGGTGTGCCATCCATTCGATAACCGCGATATTGAGGTCAGCCAGAAACTCGTGGTCCTCTGCTATCAGGTCCCGGAACTCCTCGACGTATTGCTCGACGTGCGGCGCGTTCCGATACCAGTTGCCCAGCTTCTCCGGGATATTTACCTGCCATAGGTCGCCGTGCGTCGTCAGCGGTAGCTCGTTCAGCATCAGGAATCCATCGCCCTTCTTGCCGCCACCATGCCGCGTGGGCACCGATAGCCAAGTCGATTGGTTCTTGGGGTCTCTCATATGGTTCCGGTTGGCGTATCCCTTCCGGCTGAACTGCACGTCGTCATAGAACACGAACAGGTCTGCCCGGCGCATCATATCGAAGTAGCCCAGCCAGGGCATAAAGTTGGGTTGGATCACAGCAACGGATACGGTCATGGGTAAAGCCTTCCATAGAAGCCCGATTGATAGAAGCCCGATTGATAGAAGTTCGATAGAGGGACACGGGTCTGGCCCTGCCGGATTGAGGTCCCATAAAGGGCCATATCGCCTATCTCGCTCTGTATCCGATCCACGCTTGCGGCCAATATTCGCTGAAACGCGGCCTCTAGCTCTGGCGGGAGGTCAGGCCCTTCTTTGATGAATAGCTGGGTGTAGACGTACTCCACCTTGATCTCCTCTGTCATAGCGCCACCCCAAAGGGAAACCCGGCCACGCTTAAACATGGTCGGGCGTCGAGGGTTTGCGGCACCGTAAAATGCCTATGGCAATGGAGATCACCGCAGTCATTATAGGCCATGGTGCTCATTCGTCTAGCTCCGCGTCCACCATATCCAGGATGGTCTTTAGGACAGGCGGGACCTTGCTTTGCCATATCCGGCTGATTGCAGCGTCGAGCCGTTCATGTTCTCGGTGGTAGGCCCGCATCCTCACGCCATACGCCACTTGCCGGTAGGCGTCAGAGACAGACCGCAACGGCAATAAGTGAGTCTGCCGCACAGCATTACCAAAGGAATCGCCGTTGTTCGGGTGCTCCATCGCGTTCATTTGCTTGTTGATGGCCTGAACCGCAGCCTGCTTCTCGTCGTAGTGTGGTTCGGGCTCGTCAATGCCGCGCGCCTGCACTGCGTAAGTTTCTGGCAGCTTAAAGCTAACGGTCTTCGCATTACCCAGGAATTCCCTGTCCACCAAGCCCCGCATGGCGAGGGATTTAGCGTCCAGTTGCATCGACCCAACGGCAACGGCCCCGGCAGCACCGGCACCCAGGCGCAGCAGGTTCCGGCGTGATTTAGCTGTATTGTCCATTGCGCTCCCCTATGAAAGTCCGCCCCAGGTCCGTTAACTCAAGGCAGCCGTCGCCGTTCTTCTTCGCCAGTTTGGCGATATACATAGTTTGACGCGCCTTCTTAGCCGCATCCTCTGATATGCCCCACACTTCCGGGCAGACACCAGCGGGCATCATATGAGGGCCAAACGCTGACGAATGGGCGTGGATAGCCTTGAGGTGTGGGATTAGCGGTGTGTTGTCGTAGATCTTAGCTTCGGGCCCTGGTGGCATGGTGACCTCCGTTTGTGGCAATGGGTAGGTAGGTTGGTGTAGCTGGTGCATCTGAACACCTTGATAGGTTTGGCTGCCCAGCTTGATCGGGCCCGCCTCCTCGAAGAATCGCCGACTGGAGATAAACCCATAGACGCGGGCGCTATTAGGCCCTTCGGAGCCCATCTGCATAAGAATTTCAGCCTTGAGAGGGCTATGTTCTGCGATATAGGCGAACCGTGGATTGGATTTGAGAGCAGTCTTAACCTGTACGGTCCACCCCTTCCCCGGCCAGATTAGATCAACACCACCATCAAGCTCGCCCTCGGTTAGGACATCAGATACGGGATAGCCGAAATACTTGAGAGCACAGGCCTCCCCGACGATTCCACCGCGCTGTCGGATCGGCCAGGGCTTATGCAAGTCGCCTTCGTGCTGTTGAAAGCGGCCAAGATTGTCGAAGCCAGCCTCACGTGTCGCAAGCTCCCGATCAACAATGGCTATCTCAGCGGCGTCCAGGTGGAGGATTAAGGTTCGGTCAGTCATTCCGGGCTCGCCGCGTCGAACGTCAGAGTTTTGCGTATCTTAGTCATTGTATATCCTTTCGATTACCGGGCCGCCGCGCTGTCCACGTTCCCAGATGTACCAGCCGTGGGCCGTGGGAGTACTACCGCCCTTCTTCTCGGCCTTACTAAGGCTTGCCATCCAGCAGGTCGCACGGGAGCCGCAGAGATAGATACGATTAGGCGGGTTGGCGTCCCAGAAGGCCTCGCGCTTCACTGATTCGTACCAAGCCCATCGCTGAAAGCAGATTATCTTGCGAGCGCCGTAAGCCTTGGCTGCCTCTATGAATTCCACCGCACGGCTAAACGGCGGGTTTATGAAGACCGTAGCATCCTCACACTCGACCGTGATCCGGTGTAGGTCAGAGCCCTCAACATGCACGTACTTCTCGTCCATCGGTTCGAGGTAGTTGACGTTGTAATCGAGACCGGACACCCAGGGGTAGATGTCATTCTGTATGACGTGGTGGCCCAGAGTCGCAGCGACGTATCCCATGCGCCCATCGCCAGCGCACGGGTCGATAACAACGTGAGTCATTAGCTCCCGGTCCAGTATCTTATGGATAGCCCACATTGAGGTACGCCAGAATTCAAGTTGTTTAACCCTCTCGGCGAGGAGAGAGGAGAACTCAGGTTCTTTGAAGTCGCATTCGGGGTAGGTGCTCATGCCCTGGCCTTTGCTTTAGGAAGGGTGCCAGTCAAGAAGAACTCAAGGTCCTGGTCTGCCTTCTCATTCAGGAGCCGCAGCCCTATACGCATGACATCGTTATCACTGAGATTTAACTCTACACCGTGATATCTGGCGTTACTTTGGATATTGAGCAGCCGTTCTTGATCCCACTCGTTCAGGCGGACGGTGATGGCCTTTAGATTACGTCCTGTACTGTCTGTGTCTGTCATAGTGATAATTCCTCTGTTTTTGTGTGACCCGGCAGCCTAGCCGGGAGGTTTACGTGTTAATTTTCTGCGCCGCCGAAGCATTAGCATTAGCCTCGGGGCCTACTTTCCCCCCGCCTCCTTTCTTTTCTTTCAACGGGACGATTGTTTTTTCAATCTCAGAAGCAGGTTCTTTGTCTCTGAGTGCAGGCGGTAATGAGTGTGCTAACACGTCATGATTAGCCATCGGAGGAGGGCCACCAGGGCCCGTATCCGAAGGGTCCGTATTCCCTCTAGAACTCTTTGTAGTTCTAGTTCCCCCCACGTCCGTTGACTGCCCGTTATGCTCCCGTTTAGCAGCCGTTGAACGACCGTTGGCTAACCCCTTGCGTTTAATAGCGGATTTGCGCCCCGCATTTACACGCTGATCGTATGCCTTTTTAGACTTTCTCAATATTTCGCGGGCACGCTTCTGAACTAACTTGCCATTTTCGAGGATAAAGAACTCCCTAATAACGTCCTTATGATCGGCCCATTCTGCCGCTGTCATTTTAGCGACGCGGGCCAATATCCGGTCGTCATTAGGGAGGGGTTTGGCTTGCTTGTAATAATGGAACAGGAGCAACAGATATGCGCCGTGCTCGATGGTGGTCAAATGAGCGGTATCGGAGAGATAGTCGCCAATGTGGAATTGTACCCAATGAGTATGTGACGCCATCACCAATCCTCCTCCTTGATATCGTCGGGCTCTAGCGCCTTCTTCTCGTCATAGGGGCGTCTGTGTTGGCTCTGGTATGGGGTCTCGAGGCCTTCTCTCGGCCACTCAGGTTCTCGGTCCTGGTTCACGAATACGCCATTCTTCCGCACTACCTGGATTTCTGCCGGACTGGCGCCATAATTGCTTTTTTTGCTCTCCAGGACAAAGGGCCCACGGCCAAATTCGTCCTCGACCTCTCCAGCCTTACATTTACGGTGGTACAGATAGAGTCTCGATCGCACGGCATTGTGCCACGCTGTAGATCCGCTGGTGCCGCTGCCGCTACTTATCCCGGACATACTCGGGTGCGCCAACAACAGGACCACACCATTGATATCGTTAGCGAGACCACCCAGGGCATTAATAAACGCTGACGCTTGGGGCCTTGAAATCTCATTGCCGCCGAACACATTATACAATGAATCGAGCACCACCAATCGGGCCCCACGCTTCAAAGCCAGCTGCTTCACCTGAGTTAAGAACGGTTGGATTGATCCATCCTCATCATACTTCCCAGCCGAGTACATAATATTGTCCATACCCATGCGGGACAGGAGCGTGACCCAATTTTCGAGGTCAGAAAACTGTGATCCCTGGGCTGCTAGAATGTCGCCAAGTCGGCGCTGTAGCTCGTCTGGATCATCCTCACAATGGACCCCCAAAGTCGGAACATTAGCCACCTTTTGACCCAGCCATGGCGAACCGGTTGCGGCGGATACGAGGAGTTGCATAGCTATATGGCTCTTGCCGGTGCCACCTTCTCCACTCAACATTGTGACCGTGCCCACTGGCAAAATGTCCTGAACAATCCATTCCCGCTGCGGAATAGGGACACCCTGCCATTCAGACGGACTGATGAGACCATCAGCACCGGTTGGCAAATGTAAAGCCTCGGCCAGACCACCACTACGGGCACCCTGGACCCGCCTCTGCTTGTTTACGGATCGGGCTGACATCATTTCATATTCGGGCGGCAATTCGGTGGTCATGTTGGGAACCTAACGTCTGGGATAGAAAACGGGCGCTCAAGCTGGGCCAGAAGCATCACTCCGAACGCCTGATTTGTTGTGATAAGATAGGGTATGTCAGCCAAGTGTAGCGGCCAAAATGCGCGTAGATCTAGCACGACTATTCCGGCGCAATCGTTCTGGAGCCATTCCAGCGGGGTCTCATAGACGCGAAGCGGCTCCTTATAGAAGGACGCCCGCTCTAGTGCCTCGTGCCCAAGGTACGGCGAGCCACCGTTGTACGCGGTCCAGAAGGCTAATGGCGCATCCAGGCGAAACGCGACCATATCAAGGAGTGTCTGCTCAAACGATGCGACCGGCAGGACATAGCCACGGCGGCCCGCGTCTGCATCCGGTCGCCAATTGCCTTTGCTCACAGAGAATAGCGTCGAAAACAACATGGCCTCGCGGCTGGTTTGAGCCGATACCCCCGCTCTTTCGAGGTTCTCAATATCGGCCTGGGCCAAGTCTTTGAGGGCTCCCACTTAGGCGGCCAGAGCATGTACGAGCATGAAAGCCCGGATTTTCGCCAGTGTCTTGCGGCGCAATACCCGGTCGCCCTTCCGCATATCAAAGACCAATTTGCTATCATTAGTCGCCAGCACACCGAAGGCTGTCGCCTCCATATCGTGCCGGTCGAGGAAACGCTCGACCTTAACTAGCATATCCGCTCCGCGCTGACGTGCGCGGGCGAGTTCTTGGCGCTTGTACTTATCCATAAATAACCTCTGTTTTTTCGAGGAATCGAATATCACTCTTTTTTCCTCTAAAAGCAACCAAAACCCATTGCAAGAACGGCTGTTCTCATGTAGGGTCTGTTTGCTCTGGTTCATTACCAGAGCCGTGAGCCCCAGCCAGGATGGGCACACGCCACAGAAACAGTAGGAAAGCTCACGATTATGACCCTCACAGCATATCATAACGACCATAAAGTTAAGGCTGATCTTCTCAGCTCCTTAAAAGCTCACGCCAAGGCTGATCGAATTGTTAAAGGTCAGTATTGGGAAGATGGAAAGGGTTGCGCGGTCGGCTGTACGCTTGACTCAGTCGGGCACGCCAGTCACTGCGACCACATGGCTTACGAGAGAAAATTAGGCATCCCGGTTATGCTTGCCCGCCTAGAGGATACGATATTCGAGGGTCTTTCAAACGGGGATGCAAAAGAATGGCCGATCATGTTTGCTCAAGCAATAAAGCCCGGCGCTGACTTGTCTCGAGTTGGCTGGAAATTCCAGCATTGGATTTTAACTGGCTCTCGTCTTTTAAACGATGGCGGCAGAGAGGACGTAGCTAAGGCAATCAAGCAATGCGCTGATGTGTTAGTGCCACTAACGCGAGGGCGTCCAGTGGATAAGTTCGCCGCCTGGTCCGTCGCCAGGTCCGCCAGGTCCGCCGCCGATTCCGCCGAGTTCGCCGCCGAGTTCGCCGATTCCGCCGCCTGGTCCGCCGCCGATTCCGCCGAGTTCGCCGCCAGGTCCGCCAGGTCCGCCGCCGATTTCGCCGAGTTCGCCACTTACGAACACATGGCTGAAAAACTACTCCGGTTAATGCGGGCTGCTAAATGAAAGTTAATAGTTTTTGGAGGTTAGAATGTCAGCCAAGATAACAACGTCCCCATGGGGCAAGCCCGACAGTCAAAAGACGATTGCACCGGGGATCATCCAAGTCTGGACACCCTCACACGGCGGGTTCTGGGTAGACCCTACCCGGCTCCATGAAATGAGCGAGAGGGTGCCTGAACTTCTGACCCCTAGCCAGTTTTTCAGGTACAGCGGCAATATGGCTGACGGTGCATGGTTCGAGGAAGATTCAGAGTGCGCCCGTGTCTTCATTGCCTTCCCTGAATTCTTCCCTGGTGTCGATCAGGAAGAAGTCGCCAAGCAATTCGCCTACTTTAACCCAGAAATACAGGCCGCAGGTCTGGCTCGCGCAGAGCGTGAGGCCTCATATGTTTAAGATTGTCCGCGCATATAGCCGCCCCGATCCACAGAGCCCGAGCGGGCACCTGGAAACTAAGAAGGGCCTGTCGCTTGAGGAAGCACAGAGCCACTGTAGGCGCGACGACACCAGCACACGCGGAACCGCCAAGAAGGCCCCCGGTGGCTGGGATTGGTCAGACCAGTACGAAGAAACCTAACCCCCAAATCCCGCAACCGCCCCGCCGTGCCCTGAGAAGCGCGAGCGGGGCCTTCTGGGTGCCACTCTCGGCTCACGTTAAAAAAGGCAGAAAAAATGATTAGATCAGTATTAACGACAATCGCGGGCGGATGTCTCGGCTATACAGCGGCGGTTCTGGTCATAAACGGGACCTATTCATACAACCCCATGAAACTTTTGATTCTCGGCATGTTGATCGGGGTCGCATCAGTAACGACTCTCATTGTCTCGGCGATGGTGAACAGATAATGGCTCACACCAATCGCCAGAAGGCAGCTTTGGCACACGCCACGCTCGCCACATTCGCCGCAGCCGTTGGAATGGGTGGTGACTTCGACAAACACCACGCCGACGACCGCCAGGACGCGCTAGGCGACCTACTCACCAATCTCATGCACCTGACAGCACAGGACCCCGGCTTGGACTTCGCAGCGGCGCTAGAGACCGCTGGGGGCAACTTCGACGAGGAAGTGTTCGAGGAAACGGACCACACCAGCGACGACGTGCCAGACATTTCACAGTTGGGGAGCTAAGACCATGGAACAATTCAGACACCCGCTCTCCCGCATCATCCACGAAATCAATTCTAAGCGAAACGCCCGGTTTTGGCTTTTCGTCCACGGATCGCCCGTTAAGCTAACCCTCAAGCCGGGGCAGACCATCAACCATTGCGCCGGTAGACCTACAAACGAGGGCTATTCCTACGAGACCACGCAGCTAACGCATGAGATTGATCAGATCAAATGGGTGGCCGGTTCTATTGGTTGTGATTGTGATGGTGGGTATGAGTACTTTAAAGAGTCTTCATGCGAGCCTCACCTTTTGCGCGATAGGGAAATCAAGGACTACGACTTCGGTTTTCCAATCTGGTCCGATGGCGAATCCAGCCAACGCGACCAGTTCGCAGAAGCGGCGGGGTATTGATATGAGCAACATACTCTTACCCCGCTCGTTCGCCCCGCACCTTACCGACCTTCTAGCCAGAGGGCTCGACGATTTGGCGTCACTAATCGAGTGTGGCGACCTATCGGACGAGGCATACGAGGCGGCCTCTGAAACGGTCGCAGAGTTCGAGGCTATGCTTTGCAACGGCGAGTGGGGCGTCCGTATGATCCCCGCTGCCAATGGCGGCAAGTATAGTTGCTGGCACCGTAACCCGCATAACAACGCAGTCCAGAGATACGACACTGAGGAGGAAGCCACTAAGGCGGTATCCCTCGGCGCTGTCGACCCAACAGCCGTATATGAAGCGAGGAGAATCTAATGAGCAAGTTTATCCCCACGGCCAAAGGCCGCTTTGTTGTCATTTTCAATCAAGACCATATCCGGGCCTTCGGAACGGGCTATCGCCCTGTCTATATCGAGGAAGGCCGGAAGTGGGTCTATATGCTCGACTGGGCCACAGGAGATACGGCGCGGGTCAAACTGTCCGTCCTGGACGCTACCATCGCCTCACACACGTCTATTAACCCCCTGCCGCGTCTAAAAAAGCTAAAGGCTGGCAAGGCACGGGCGAAAAGGTCCGTCCGCCTGTTCCGCAACGCTATCGAAAGCGCGAGGGCCGCCACCTAATGAGTGACGAACCAGAAGTAGGGTTTTTCAAGACCAAGCTGGTATCAGGGGGTCCTTGGGTCGCTGTCCACATTTGGGATGGCCCGCCTACGGACCCCTTAACCGGCGAGACCCTAGACCGCTCTTGGCGGTTACAAGCACTTGTTAATGACGAGCCAGAGGACCCTACGACGATATGGCCGGGGCCTGTCCCGATCCCACAGGAAGAATACGATTATCTACTGACCGTTCGCGCCTGGGCTCTGGAGCACAATCCAGACGACCCAGCAGCCGCGCCCCGCCGCCGGATAGATATGAACAAGCTACCACCCATTAAATTTTAGCCACCAACCAGAGGACTAAAACTATGCCAGAAATCACCCAAGAGCCCGCACCCATAGGGCACAACAAGCCACCCCTCGAAGAATACTTTGCGGATCTAAACGCGGATCTTCCTCAAGATCTACAGACCGAAATGAAAGAGGCCATCGACCGCGTGAATGAATTGGTCGAGAACGCCGAGCTTGTCCCGGACACAATCAGCAACGAGGAGGAGGAGGGCAAGGCGACCGATATCGTTTCCCAAATGAAGAAGCACCGCAAAAACCTTGAATCCAGGCGCACGGGAATCAAGGCCGGGGCCCGCAAAGCGGGGGAAATCATCGACGGTTTCTTCAAGAAGAAGGGGCTACAGCCGCTCGACGATGCTTGCGATACCATAAACCGTGGCGTGACAGCGTTTAAGCGGATCAAAGCCGAGGCCGAGAAACGCAAACGCGAGGAGGCGGCCCGTGAAGCTGCCGCCGAAGCCAAGCGCATCCAGGCAGAGGCCGACGCCGCAGAAGACAAACGCCGCGAGGCAGAGGCAGCGGCAGCCAGAGCCAAGGCGGAGAGAGAAGAAGCCGAAGCCGCCAAGCGCAAAGCTATCCAGGAAGCAGCCGACGCGGAAGAACGTCGCAAGAAGGCCGAGGCCAACCGCATCGAACAGGAAAGGCTCGCAGCAGAAGCCACCTCTGCTGCGGCCAAAGCCGACGCCCTGGCCGCAGCAGAGGAGGCAGGGCGCCAAGTCGCGGAGGAAGCCCGCAAAAAGCAGGAGGCTCAAGAAGAAGCGGATCGCCAGCGCCAAGCCGAGGCAGACGCCAAGAGTGAAGCGGCGCTCGCCCGTGCAGAGGCTACAGACGCCCGAGCAGACGCTAAGACCGCTACCAAGCTGTCCAATTCGGCCACAGGTGACGCACGAAAGGCGGATAAAGCCGCAAACGCCAAGCAATCAGACGTTAGCGGTGTTCGCGGGGATCATGGCGGGCAGTCCAGCCTTACGACCAAGTGGGTCGGGGATATCACCAACCGCGAGAAGCTGGACCTGGAAAAGCTGCGTCCGTTCTTCTCAGAGGACTCCCTGCAAAAGGCCCTCAACGCTTTTGTGAAGCTGCACAAGGACACCCAGAAGGTCAAAGGTGCCAAAATCTACGAGACCGATCACACGTCCTACCGCTAGTTGGTTGGTAGGCCACTTCAAAAAGGAATACCTTGATTATGACAAACGCTATAACAATCGCCGCACCACGGCTGCCGTACCACCCGCAGGTACAAGAACGCTTTGGCGTAGACCAGAGCACTTGGCGCGTACTGGTCGAAAGTACCTTTCCAGGAGCTATAACGCCCGAGGCTGTGATTCTCGCCCTCGGCTACTGCAAATCGAGAGGCCTGGACCCCCTCAAGAAAATGGTTCACATCGTTCCGGTTTGGGATTCCAAGCAGAAAAAGAACGTCGAGACCGTATGGCCCAGCGTCGCAGAAATGCGGGTTACAGCCCACAGGACTAAAGAATACGCAGGGTGCGACGAAACTGTGTTCGGAGAGGAAATCGAGCAGACCTTCGAGGGCAAGGACTACAAAGGCAATGCCCTCAAGATTCACGTAAAGTTTCCATCCTACGCCCAGGTCACAGTCTACCGGATGGTTGCGGGCGTTCGCTGTCCTTTCCCAGGGCCGCGCCTGTTGTGGCGTGAGAGCTACGGCCAACGCGGCAAGGCCGAGGTCCCCAATGATAAGTGGGCCAAATCATCCTCGTACATGATCGAGAAATGCGCCGAGGCCGCTGCATTACGCAAAGCGTTTCCAGAGGAGCTAGGCAACGACCTCGCCGCCGAGGAAATGGAAGGCCGCGTTGTTAATGATGCTGGGACCGTCACTATCGACGGAGAGACCGGCGAAGTCATGCCCGCCAAGCCGACGCGAAAGGGCCTTGCCAATACCTTAGCTAAGGAGGGCAACTCTATCCAGGCAGAGATAGACTCAAAGGCCGCAACCGATACTCTCGCCAAGGAAGAAGCCGAGAAGGCAGAGCAACACGGCGGCACAACCATCGAAGGCGAAGCAACCGAGGTCGATCCGGCTGAATTCGTGTTCAAGGCCCGCCTCGCATCCAAAGGCAAAATTTGGGAATACGCGGAGGCCGCTGATTGGCAAAAGGCTATCGTAGACAAGGCCGCGACACTGAGCCCAGAGCAGTTAACTAAGTTCAGACAGGCCAACGAGCCGTACATCAAAGAGGTTGGCACCAACGGCAAGTCTGATGCGGCTATCGCGCTCAATGAGGCCCTGGACGCACTTCCGGCACCAGAGCCAGAAGCCGAGGCCTAATAGTCATGCCCCAAACCCGCCGGTTTTTGGATCTCTCTAGCGGGACCGTAGAGCGTGGGTCGCCACGTCGGGGCATACGAGGGGAACAAAAAGGTGGCGTCTACGGGCCGCCGCTGTTCTAATGGGAATATCAAAATGAAAACGAACTTGAAAATACCATGCTCGCCTTTACAGGTGAAATTGTTGCGATTTATCAAGGCTTACACGGCCAAACACCGCTATGCGCCTTCGGTTCAAGAAATGGCTGACGGTTGCGGCTGGAAAAGCAAATCAGCGCCAGCGCGAATCCTCAACCAGCTTGTAGATCTGAAGCTCATTACGCGATCATCAGGCCGTATGCGTACCGTCGCGCTGACCAAGGCCGGGGAAGCAGGGGGTAAGCCATGAGTGATTTAGACGCGCTGCGGGAAGATTTTAATGTTGCACACTCAACGGGCGTGGAGATTGGCAAATCTGCGGTAGCCGTTATACGTGATCTACAGGCAGACAACGAGCGGCTGCGGGAGGAGCGGGATGAACTTGCTCACCAGTTGAAGGTTGCGATGGGCGAGACATCCTTGCGGGATGAAAGCATTAAAACTCTGGTGTTGTTTTTTGCCGAAGATGCAGAGCGGCAAGAGTTTGTCGAGTTGGTCAAGGAGGCAAAGCCGGGGATGATTGAGCGCACCATACCGAGCTATCCGACTAAATCAGACGCAACACTAAATTCAATGATTTTGGGCCTTCACGCGATGTTGTTTGGCGAGTCGTCACAACAAGACCCAGACCACGCCCTAGCGTCCATATCAGACGGCGGCGAGATACACGAGTTTGTTCATGAAATGGTCAGGCTGTTACCTGATACCCAACATCCTGGCTCCGCCGACGTAAAAGAAAGGACCAACTGGCGATATTAAGACCCCTTAGCACCTTGGGGGAATCAAGGTGTACGAAATGGAGTTAAAACCCATGAGTGATTTAAAAGAAAAAATTGAAACACTGGCAAAAAGATCAGCCGAGGCAGACAAACCCGGTGATGCAATGCACCTTGCACAAGCGGCGCTAAGTTTGGCGCAAGCGTACGGGTCTCTTGAAGCTGTAAAGAAGTAAACACTACCTCCCCGGCCTTAGCAGGTCGGGGTTACTTTAACTTGAGGCCATAGGGAGTGATAATGATGAGCAACATGCTGCAAACAAAAACGATCACCCGCGTCTCCTTTGATAGAGAAGAACTGAAAAAACATATTGGCACAACCATCAAATTAGCACGCCTTGAAAAAGGCTTAACGCAAGAAGACCTCTCGGTGATTATAGGTGTTTCTAGGACACAACTTGCGAACATTGAACTTGGCCGGAGTTACCCAGGAACAGAGGCGTTGTTGTTGGCCGTGGTTCATTTCCATTTAGTGCTGGACCGTCACTATTTAGGCGTGACAGCAACGGAGAGCGACTAATGACCACCCTCACAGACCGCATATGCTGGCAAGATTTGGACGAACAACAGTGCTGCGATGCTCTCTATCAAATCGGCGGTGCTCTTCGCCGCATGGGCAATTTTGATCTAGCTGCTGACGCCGAGAAAATATCTAACGAGCTACACCCCGGCGAAATAAAGCCCGCGCCAATAGTACCGAGGACAATCACATGACTGACCAAACGAGAAACATAAACGCCCACGCCGCCGCTAAACTTGCCTCTTGCTTATGGAACGACCGGTACGCATCACAGACCGGGGGCCTCATGGATTTTTGGGACAAATTAACACTGGGCGAAAAGAGGACAGCAGCCCGCGAAGTCAAGAAGATTCGTGAAGCCAGACCATATACAGGGAAAACACCATGACCCTACTCGACAAGCTACGCGCCGCGACCGGGCCTGATCGGGAGTTGGACGGATTGATCTTTGACTCCCTAAACAAAAGGCCAGAATACCCAGATGAGTTTGGACATGGGAAAGCACCCACCACACCTTGCTCACGCGATTTATCTGTGTGCGACTCTTGCGGAGAAACCGCGACTACGATGCTGACGTCAACTTACCGGCGTTTTTAACAGCAAAGAACATAAAAGACTTTATTCCCAAAGACTTATACGTGACGTCCAGCCAAATCGAGTTCTTGATGCCCAACGGGCATCGGGCGTTCGGCTACAAGGCTGAATTGCTTCCTCAAGTCTGCGAAGTATATCTCGAAGCGCGCGATGCTGACGCATTGGTTCATTCGCGGGTTGACGTTGAAAATTGTTGCCTACAATGTTGGTTCGGTTGCCTCGATTGCCGTCGCAATTTTCCTCGCGGCGGATGAGCGTTACAGTTCACAACACGGCGTATTTATGATTCACCCAACGGCAATATCACCACAAGCAGGAATGACCGCAACTCTACTTCAAAGTACTCTTAACAGCGCCTTGGCTGATGAGACGCGCACTGAAAGCATCTTGCGCGAGAGGGCCAATGTTCCCGAGGAAATCCTCAACGACAGGCGCACTAAGGACGTTTACATCACGCCTGACGATGCCGTAAGTTTCGGGCTTGTGAGTGAGATTAGGGAGTTCTCGTTGCCACAAGGGCACCAAATTCTCCAAGTCTGAACCTGAATACTGCATAAGATTTATCTCCAGTTCTTAGGATGCCATAGCAGCCTACAAATGTCACGATGCGCTAATTACTTGGCTAGTTAAGTATATAGGTCCCTGATGTTAATATTAAAAAAGGTACCGATTCAGTCTATGACTCAAAAGATAGGATAAAGAAGGTGAAAGTCGATAACGACGAACCTATATCATATGATACACTTAGTTCTTTCGTTACGCGCATTAAATCGGCTATATTTGGAAGATGAAAAGATCAACACACATCACCGTTCTGCTAGGTCTGTTATTTGCGCTTATCGCCATATCCGCATCACGCCCTGAATGGATTAGCGACTCAAACATTTTTTTACGTGATTTTGTAAATCACGAGTTATTGAATATTCTTGGGGTTATTCTTGCCATTACGTTGGCATCCATTAGCCAAATACATTTGCGTCTTAATGAGATAGAATGGAAAATAAAGGATAACAATCAGCAGCAGCCATCACCGCCTCTGTTCGCTGGTACTAGGCGAGAGTTAATTTCATCGGCCAAATGGCTTTTAGGGCTGTTTTCTGCGGCTGCTGTACTCGTTCTTATAAAGCCCCTTGTGGCGTGCTGTGGCCTGGATGGAGCGGTAGTAAACAGTTCCGCTGTCTGGATATTGACATTCAATATTCTAATTCTATCAGATGTCACTCTATCAATATTCCGAATTGAATTTTAATTTTATTATGCAGAAGTTAACCCTCAAGAAAGCACTTAAAGAGAAAAACCTCGATCAGTTCATTGCCGAACATGACAAGGACGGTGATGGAGACGTTGACGAGTTTAACGCAGCTATTTCTTCAATGGTTCAAAAATCGAAAGCAACTCAGGTTTCACCGTCTCACACAGGCGGTTGTCTGGATGCAATCTGCGGCCTTTCCAAACTTAACGCCGCACACAAAGCCTCTTGAGCAAGAGCCAGAACTGATCTTCGATTTCCGTCATAAAATATCGTTGAAGAAATAACCTCAGCAGCCGCCTCAATCATCTCAGGCGTAACCACAACTTCCTTTGTTTCTTTTTCCATAATTCACCGGTCTGTCAAACGCTATTTCAGTACCCAAGCCTGATTAACAAGCTCGGTCTCACCCAGGGCGGCGTAGATAATTGCAACGCCCTCTGGGTCTTCTGGATCTTCGCCAGCCTCAACGGCAAAGAATGACTTAATCCATGTGGTGCCGCGCTCAAGGTAGCTATATACCATATCCTTGCCGAAATAATCAAACACCGCGTCCGCTCCTTCAACTGTAATTCTCTCACCTGAAATATGCGTGTAACTGACTATACCGAACTTTGAAATCTGCCAAAAGCGGTGAAGAATATGCCAGTGGTCAGGCGGATCAATCCCGACACGCTGCCAACCAAGAACGAGTTGGGGCATTTGATCTGGGTTATCAAGGAAAACAGACAGGCGATTTGTTCCATCGCTCACATCTGGCGCGGGTTTTGTGGGTACGTGTTTTGCGCCTAGTGTCCATACTGGTTTGGACATTAAAACATTCCAATAAGGGCTTGGATTGAAGCGGCCACGATAATTAGAGCCACCGCGCCAAAAAAGACTTGTTTGGGCAGAGGTAATCCGAGAAACCACGTTTTGAGTTTAGTCATGGGTTATTCCTTCTCATAGTAATCTATCAGGGCGTTTGTTTGTTTAACATATCTCAGGATGTCCTGGAAGGTAGCGCCAAGCGTCAAGTAAGAGTTCTCAGACATACAGAGGTATGAAAATGGCTCACCGCTCTCTATGGCCACCGCAGCCGTTTTAGGTGTCATGGCAGTAAAGAATGACCGGCTCTCAATCTGAGGGGCTATTACCGGCGCTGGGCGTGCTGGGTAGAACCGTGGGGCTGGAATCTCCACCGTCACCACCTCCACTGGTAGAAGCGGCTTCGAGAGCAATGAACACCCTCCGAGTAGCCATACCAGCAGCCCTAGCTGCAACAGCGGGCCGCTTCTCAATCTCAGCATCTAATTTGGTTCTCCAGGCATTTATGTCGGACAATTGGCGGTCTCGTTCCGCCTCGGCTTTGTTTTTTGCATCTTCGTGGAATCGTATCTGAATCTGATCTGTGGCAACCTTGGCAACGTAGCCCTCAATCCGTGAGTTCTGCGCCTGAATCTCACCCTTGAGAACCTGAGTGTTTCCAATGGCCGTGTCCCGCTCGACTTGGTAGCGTTCCGCCCGTTGGTACTGATACCCGCCAAAGGCTATGGCTATGGCGAGACCAGCTCCCATTATGCCTGTGAGGCCGAACATTACGCCTCAATCTCCGGTAATCCCCGAACAGTCCCGGCCTTGGATATGGTCAGGATTTCCATTTTAGGTTCTTCACCCTCGGGAGCGATTGAGCAATGAACCCATCCGGCCCTTGGGTCGTCAGGACTGTAAAACTCAAGAATTAACTGCTCGAATGTCAGGTTTTCAGAACACCATCGCGCTAGATCCTCATTGGAAACGCCCGGTACTTCAAAATCAACGGCGCGGCCTGTTATGTGCTGTGAGGCAGGTTTTGACCCGATGGCCTCATTCAAATCCGGGCAGCGGTACCAAGACGATGGCGCGAACGGTACCCCGTAGTGATTGCGGACAGGCTCTAGGATGCTCTCAGCGACCCGTGAGAGCCTATCGTGGTATTCCGTGGGCGGTTTGTTGTCTATGCCCTTACGGTCGGCTGTGTGGCTCTTATAGGCTTCTGTGAGGCTAAAGTGTTCTGAAAGTCTAGGCATCTGGATTGTCCTTGATATTCATTTTAGCCTCCATCCGGCTTATCTTGGAGAATATCTTAACAGAATCATCGTGCCGCTCGTCGAATGCTTTAGCGACTGTAGCACGTAAGCTTGTCTCGCGGGCGGTGTCTCGGGCCTCAGAAATAGCGCGTTCCGTGGCAGTATTCTTGGTGGTGTAGTAAAATAGAGCTATCAGGAAAAGAATGAAGATGCCGGCTATTCCGTACTCAAGCAGTCCGAAACCCGCGCTTTCTGCGATTTTATCCATTGGCCTGACCGAAAGAGGCCCGAATCACTACCACAAAATCGTCGTCGTCTGTTCCGGTGGACGGAAGCCGGTCAATGCCAATTCTGTCGTCTGTTAAGTCCACATAGCGCCCGCCAACGTCAATAATAACGTCGAGGCCTTGCGGTCTCTCCAAGAGAGATTGGACTAGCTCAAGGACTTTCATCTGTTCGCCTGTAGGTTTTCCACATCGGTCTCTAGCTTGAATAATCGCCCTGTATTAACGTCCACCTTAAACCGTAATTCGTCGCCCTGCTCTTTGCGAAACCGTGAACTCTCAACCTTGTCAATGCGCTCATCGAGGTCATTTAGGTCATTTGACATTCTCTCGACGAATGGAGCCATGACGCGCTGTTCCTGGGTAACCTCAGCGACAACGGCTGCGGTCTCTGAAGCTAGAGCCGTTATCTCGTCCATCTTATCGATGTAGTTTCCCATCAGGGTATTGGCGAGCCACATGGCAAACGGCACCCCCGCGACGATCATCGCCCGCGCTAACAACTTTAGGGCAGATATTTCAGCCCAACGTTCAAAGCGTTGCGAGTCCTCTTTGCGACTTCGCCCGTTTATGTCTTCGCTCATTAAACAATCATCCGACTATGCACCTACTAAAAACTCGGGTGCCTCGCCCGATAGAAACCTCTTGGTTTCTGCAACTTTTACTGTCACACCCTCTGTTCTATAGGGCGTTTTCCGTTTTACCACCTGTTAATTCTACCAGGGATTGAAGGTCGCTCTCCGCTTGACTTATAGCCTCGGTCCATGACCCCTCCGGCGACTGTCGATACAGCTTCATTGACGGATACCAGGGGGTTGAGTCTCCCTCGACGCCCCAAAACCACATACGCCCGGATCTGCTAGGGATAAAGGTCCAGACAGGCTTACCCATAGCCCCTGCCATGTGGGCTGCAACGCTGGAAACCGTGATTATCAGGTCACAGGCGCCGATAAGGGCCGCAACTCCGTCCATATCTTGTCTCAGGTCCAGGTCTGGCAGGTGATTTATGAGGGGAGCCGCCGTGTTGCGCTCCTCCTCGGTGCCGTCGTACTGGATATCAACGAAGGTTACTCCCGGCATTTGCAGGATCGGGCCGAGCTCTCCAAGCGGGATACTCTTGTAGGGACCGGCTGCGGCCGTGCTCTTGTAGCAGATCCCCACAATCGGGCCCGGTGACAAACGCTCACGGAAGGCCTGGGCCCTGTCCTCGTCCCAGGTCATATAGCCCGTATGTTTAGGAAAATCCTCGACTTTGCGCCGGAACATGGCTCCCAGGTCGCCAATATTGATATGATAATCAATCTTAATCATTTTGCCGCCCTCGGCTATTTTCAGCTTAGGGAACGACCGTCTGTACCAGGGGGTGAAGCGTTCAAAGCCAGACGTGACCTCAATTAACGGGGTCGCCCCGGCTTCAATCACGTCCTGGATCATTGAGGCGAACATAACCCGCTCGCCAATGCCTTCCTCGCCGACCAGGAGGACCTTCCCCTTCGATCGACCGTCCCAGACAGGCGTTGTGGGGTACTTGCATATCTGATTGCCGACCGCTGGAAAGCGAGTCCGCCGGTTGTAAAGGTTCCAGCCGCGCTCATAGTCACCCATCGTTAGGACCGCGAGCATGTAGTTCTGGGCGATATAGTCACCGCTAGGATTCAATTCTAAGGCCTTCCCGAGCAGGGTTAAGGCCCTCTCAGGTTCAAGGTCGTAGATTAGGGAGCCAAGGTTCGCCAGAGCGAGCGGTGATTCTGGTTTGAGCTCTAGGGCCTTAGTGAGGGCTTCCTCGGCTAGTTCGTATTGGCCGCTAGATCTAAGGCAGACCCCGGCCCACAAATGACCCCGAGAATCCATCTGGTCGAGATTAAGAGCCACCTGGGCCAGGGACATAGCCTCGTCGTGCTTTTTCGCCTCAAACAGAGGCGCTATGGCCTGATCCAGCCAGTCTATGAATTCCTTAATGCGGGCCTGTGTCCAGCCGCCCTGGATTACCTCAAGCTGTCCCGCTTGTCCGCCTTGGCTTCCATCCTTTGCGTTTCCTGCTTTACGAGCAAATTCCGCTCCGATAACAACACGTCCAGTTCGCTCCGCTTCTCGTCCGGTGTCATTGTCAGGCTTCTGTTGATCTTCGTCTGCTCGTCCCGGATTTTCTTTAGCTTCTTCGCTACCCGGTTCATCTTTCTCATGTCCGCCCCGACCCCCTTGTTCTCGGGTAGGAGAGATTGCCTCCTGTATTCTACCGCCCCCTCGTCGTCCTTGATCTTCTGTAGGCCGCTGTACTGCTGGCTTATCTCCTTCTTCAACTCGAAGAACCTGTCTGTCCATTTTGTACTCCTCATTGGTGCCTGACCAACGAACGACTTGATAATATTGCGTTCATCCAGCCGCTTGCTTGCCTTTGGTGGTGCGCCACCGATTATGGTGTCCGAAATCGCGTCTGATGCAGCCAAGATGTAATCACCAAGGGTAGCTGTAAACCCCTTTACAACATGCTCTATCTTCGCAGGCGAAAGGCCGGTCGCTTTCCCAGCTTCTTTAGCTAGGTATGACGTGCGATCGTTATATCGCATTTCAGGGGGCAGGTTCTCCATAGACATCGACTCTATGGGCGTGTCCCTAAAGCTGTCCTTGTTTGCAAATAGCTCGATAGGCGTAAGAAGCCATGGGTTTGAGGCCGGGTTAATGGCAAATGTATTCATTATAAGGTTAATCATCGCCTGTTTACTGGCGCTGCTTCTGTCGTTCCCCACGATTGATTGCAACATACGCTCTGGGATGGTCCCGAAGATTGCGCCAATCTCAAAGGGCTTGGGAATATAGCCAAACTGCGGAAGCCCTACTTTCATGGCGTTACGGCGCCCAAGTATCCGCCAATAGTTGATTACCCAGCTTGCGTCCTTAACGTATTCAGGCAGGTCGTTGTATCCACTGGCAGCCGGTAGTTCTTCGTCCTCGTCCCAGCCCTCGTCACCCATATTGATTAAGGCCATGGCTACGGTGAACCCGACCATCATGCCGCCCTTAATCATTAGCTTCTTCATTAGGCCCTCTTTTACGGCGGCCCTGCCACCGACGCGGGCTAACTTGTAGAGGCCTTGAATTCTCGCGTTTAAGAACGGAGAGATTGAGGTTAAAAGCACGGCCAGATCGCTACCGCCGCGCTTGTAGAAGTCCATGAGATCCCCAGCGGCAAAGGCGCCCTGCCGTATGTCGCCTTTCGTGGCGTCCTTGACCCTCTTGAAGGTCACATTACGGTTAGCAAGCTCGCCGCGCCGGCCAACATGATGCTCCCACGCCCTAAAGGTCCTCATAAAGAGCTCCAGGGGATTGAGAAGATGCACCAGCTTGTTGTCTCTCTCCATCTGGCGTAGCTGTTTGAGGATGTCTTTGGGCGCGTTCTGATAGAACCCAACGTCGCCACCGGCGGCCATCAGTTCCCGCACTTGTGGGTCGTCCATGCTTATAGTGAGGGCCTTCATAGACGCCCACATTTCCTTATAGAAATTGTTTGAGCGTTCCTCAGATATCAACCAGGACGAGCCAGAGTCACGGCCAAAGTTACGGGCCATAAATGCGGGAAAGGCTGTGATTGCGCGGGTAAAGAAAGTCTTGGTGTATATGAGTGGCGTTAGTATGTAGCCGCTCATTTCCTGCCGATACAACTGGCCTATGCTCTTGTAAACAATCCTGTTGTGGACCTCGTAATACTCGACCTTCCCATCACGGCGGATAGATACGATATTGTTGCCGAGCTTAACCGGATCTGCGATCGCGGCCATTGCGGTTATCGAACTAACCTTCTCCAGGTCGCCATCAATCGCTAACCCCTGTTTCTTTAGGGTGCTAACGGCGGCACTGGTCGGAACTAGGGCACGGATACGGGCCATGCCGACCTTTTCAATAATGCCGAGCTCTAGCCCTTCGTCTATTGCGAGCACCGCGGCGACGTTCTTCATAGAGGCGTCGACTAGGTGTGTGATATTCTTGGCTATGTTCTCGACGATACTAGGGATCGGTTGCCCCATGGCCTCGACCTCATGGGTCGTTTTCCCGAGCTTCTTTCTCAGGGCATTGGCTTCTGATTTCTTCTCAAACCGGCCCATAACGGAGCCGGTACTGTCCTCAATAACGCCCCAGAGCTTCTTGCCGCCCGTAAGGCGCTTAATGCCTGCGGACTGGCCCGTTAAGCCTCGCGTCCTCCTTGGCCCCGTAACGCCAGAGCCTTCCTCTATGTGCCGATAGAACGGCACGTAGTCCATATTCTCCCAGCCAACAGTGCCCTTCTCCGGGTCTCCGTTGCGTTGCTTGTCGTTAATGAGGCCCATATCCTCCGCCATATCGAGGACCTTCTTCATATAGACCTGGAGCTTGTCGAATACCTCGACCAGTTCTGGGTTCTCCTCCCCGAGACTCAGGAGATCTTCTACGTCTGCCTCAGTCAGATTGTGCTCCCGGCCCTCACGAATAAGTTTCTGTGCCCGTACCCGTCGAGCGTAGGCGTAGCCGTTAAAGAGGCCTTCCAGGTTTCCGCTAAAGATAGGCTCCAGGATGGTATACAGGCCGCCGGTATCGTCTTGGCGCATAACCCCGTACTCACTGTCCCAGTAGGGAGCACCCCAGCGGATCATCGCTTCCATTTGTCCGGCATTATGAGAGGCGAGAGACGCGGCGACATAAGAGGCAAGCTCTCGATCGGCAGCTTCCGGGTTTAGGGCGAGGCCCATTTGGCGTTGACCAAGAGCATTATCAGCCGTGGCCCATACCCACTCGTTCTTGGCGTCTTCCCAGAGGTTAGCGCCCGTATCCATGATCCGCTCCATGAGCGGTCGGTGGTCCGTAACGTCGGTAATCTTGTTGATTGCCCGATTCTGGGTAGGCGTTCCCCGGCGCATGAAGGAGTCACCGTCCATCGCTGCGTCTGCCGCCAATTCCGCGTCAGTGTTCCGCATCCCCACTTCGCCGCTGGCGATCCGGTTAAAGATACTGTCGATCGTATTGAAACCCTTGCCGATCAGTAGGTCTCCAAGAGCATTGAAGAACTCCACAACCCGGTCCCAGGCGGTGCGTTCAAAGCCTTTCTTGTCAACATTGCCTGCCTGGAAGTCCGCGAATAGATCCGCGATTGCTTCCTCTATAAGTTTTTCCTCAGAGAGGTTTTGTCCTGTCGACCGCTCTCGAACGTCGTCCATCCGGGCCTTATTGCGAAGCACGGCCTTGGATAGGGCGGTCCATTCTGACTCACGGATTACGCCTAGTTTACGCAGGGCATGGATTACTTCGTGGTTGAGAACCCAGCCCTTGTCCTTCTTGGCGTCGAGGGCAACCTCGATCAATCCGCGTAGGTACTGGCCGTCCATGAATTCGACTTCGCCATCTATCACCGCGGAAATCGTTTTCTTGAGTCGCAGGGCGATATGGCCGCGTGGGTCGATCTTTTTCAGGGCAGCAACGAGGTCGTTCAATAGATCCGTGGTCGCAGCGTCCGAGAATTCCCCGGTAACAGTCACGCCACCCTTGCCAACATTGTCGGAGGGGTCGGAGTGACGGCGGGAGAATTGTGGTGTGGCCTCGTCCCCACCCTTAGACGCGACCGCTAGGAAAGCCTCGCGGTCGGCTTCGGTCTCAAACTGGAACCCAGGGATAGCGCCATTGCGTGAGAACTTGGAATAGTAACCGTTGTTCTGTTTGGCAATCTGATTAAGGCGGGTGTACTCCTCACGCTCAACACGACTATTTAGTGACGCGACGAATAAGGGGATATTCTTCTTCGCGTGGTTTGTTTCTGCCGTGGTGAAGTCAACGCCTTCGACCCCCTTAATATCGACCTTAACGGTTTCACCAGACTCAATCCCGGCAAGCCATTCGCCCATTGCCTCGTCGTTAGGCAGCACGTAGGACTTCGAGCCCGAGTCATAGAAGCCACCGTTTTTCTCGGCAAGCTGGGCGACCCTTCTAAACTCTCCAGACCCCAGGAACTTCTTGGGTTTAAGCAAAGAGTTTCCGGCTTCATCAACCGTGATTTTGTACTCATTACCGCCAGCAGTAATGGTTCCGTCCTCGTTCGGCTCAACGTCTATGTCTTTTGTAAGCGGCTCAAGGCGAGTCCCGAGGTCCGTATCTTCCATACGGTCGAACAGTTCCTCGACGGTCTCAGCATTGGTGTAATCGCGGCTTCTTTGTTGAAGCTGCTCCGCAACGTCTTCATCAGCCTGCTTTTCCAGGACAATGATCTTGGTCATTACCGATGTGCCGGCCCGTTTAAACGTAACCGAGGGCATTGCGACATCAGCGACGATATAAACGTCTTCGACAGCCTCATAGAATGCCGCGAATTTCTTGTCCGCGGCGGGGCCTGTAGGGATTAAAGCGACAATTCGCCCACCGTTTTTAAGGTGCTTAACGGCCTTCTCAACGTGTGCCACCGCCGTTGCTCCGCCTGATCCATAAGGCGGGTTCATTATGATGGCGTCATACTTATTGATTATATTCAGGTCCTCGAACCGTGAGGAGACAACCTTCGCTCCAGGCGTTGCCATAGCGGCCCGGCTTGATAGGTCCATAGACGGCTCAACAATGGTTCTGATTGAGGTCTCTGGTAGGAAACGGGCGATAGCACCATGACCGGCCGATGGCTCTAGGACCTTCTCACCGACCTTAATATCAGCGAACTCAACCATTTTGAACCCGACAGGCTCCGGCGTGGCGAAGTAATCAATGCCCTCGCGCTGGTCTCTGCGGCCAGACTTCTTTTGCTGGGCGTAGTAGTACGTCTTGGCTCGTTCCCATGGAGTGAAGGAGTTTGATTCCTGGCGATCCGCTTCCTTCCCGCCCTTACCGTCTTCTTCTGAAACCGGATAGGTGTCGCTATCCAGGAAAGCCTCGATAAATGACTGCTTTAGCGCCCTAGCGTTGTCTCCAAGGGCGAGGTTTTCAGCCGTAGAGGACCTCTCTGCTATCTTGTCCGCAAACGTGTATCGCTCCCAGGTGGTGCCGGTGTTGAAGTATCTGAAAGCGGCATCTGTAACCTGCCCTTCCCGATAAACCCGGCCTTCTTCCTGGATAGCTGTAACAGGGCGGCTGGGCATCCCAAGATTTACGAGCGTGCGTCTATGGATTCCGGTTGTGTCGTGCAGGGATATTCCGGCCTCGCCAGCGGCAGACTGAATAACAATAAGGTCGTAACCGTTGCTGTCCGTATTAAACAGGTTCATAGCGCGGGCGCGTTCTCCCTTGGAGACCCTGCCGTTGTAGAGCAACGCATTGGGAAACTCTCTCTGCATTGTCTCGATTGGAGAAAGCATATCCGCGAACTTAAGTTCGTTAACGTATGGATTGCGCTCTAGGAACTCGTCATAGAGAGACTGTAGATTGAACTCTTGAGCGGTGTCTCCATGCCCTACAGTAACGGTCGAATCACTAGCAAAGGCGCCATCCAGCGCGAACGGGTTGAACCCTCCGCCCACATTAAAGTCATGGAACACAACGACCTTTCGGCCTGCCTCAATGCTGTCCTTGATATACTGAACCGAGTGCTGCGCCTTAATCGCCTCAAGCAGCTGTTGGCGTGAGATATAATCGAATTTCTTTTGCACCATTTCGCCGAGCACGCGGAACTTGCCGTCGTCAGCCTCGTTCAGGAATTTCATAGCCTCGTCTATGCGATTCCCCAGGCCGTCCTCAATCAGGATAAACTTGCGGTCATAGTCGGGCTCGATATCAAGGCGGCGGCCAGAGAGTGATTTTTGATCGGTGACAAGCCATTCATGGAACCCGCGCTCCATAACGTCAAGATTTACACCGCCGTCTGGGCGGGTGAGCTTGCCTGTTCGCATCCGATAGCCAAAGTGGCGCATATAGAAAGCGTCTTGCGCGTCTGGCTGGTTGTATCCGCCCTGGTTACTGTCGTCGAAGCCCTGGTTGTACTCGAATAGATACCCGTTGGCATAATCAACCGTCTTTACATAAGCGAACGGCGTGGCGCTAAGGAATAAGGCCTTTGCGCGGGGTTGCAGCTTGTATTCCTCAATACGCTTTTGAATAGCTGCGTCGAGCTCTGCCCAGGCGGCGTCTACGGTCGCTTGTGGGGCTTTGGCTTCTTGGAGCGTTTTTAGCGCATCAACAAGGGCAGCCTCTTGTGTATAGGCCTTCGTTCTTAGTCCTTGAGGGTGGTTTGTGATTGCGCGGAGGTTCTTTAGAGGCTCCGTGACCTTGCCATCCTGGGACGACATTAGCTTATGTGACTCGTCTGCCGCTACGAAGTCCCATTCGCGGTCTGCGAGGGTTTGGTTCTGACCAAGATTTGCATAGGTCGTCACGACCAAGCCAGTGCCGGCGCCTGCTACACCATCCAAGCGACTGACTGGTATTCCCAGGTTTTCAAAAGCCTCAATCCAGGCGTTCACAACACCCTGCGTCGGGGCGACAACAAGTATGTTCTCTCGGCCTTGGCGGTACTGGCGTGCGATAATCCCAGCCCCGGTATAGGTCTTTCCGGTGCCGGTGCCATTTGTAAACATCATCCCGTGGCCGTTCTCGGCTGCGAAACGGCGCTCTGCTTTCAGCACATCGTCGTGTTGTTCTGGGAATAGGAACGGGAGGGACGCGGCTATATTGTCCGCATCGCCTTCGATAATCTCAACACTGTTCGCTTTTTTCTGGGCTTCCCGCTTGGCTTTTAGGTCAAGGGGTTTTGTAGTAGCCGACTTAGCTGGGTCTGTTGTTCCTCGGTCATTGGGCGCTCTCGGCCCGCTAATATCAGGGCCTCGTCCACTGTCTCCAGATTGGGTAGCGCCCCCATGTTCCCCGGATTGTCCCTGACGTATGCCGCTATTGCTTCCCGTTCCCAGAGAAGGGGCCCCATCATTAGAAGCGACAGCCGTACCGCGGAGTCCGTCGTCCCCGCTTTGGTTAGCTTGGTCTCCTCGTTCTCCAGCGCCTCGTCCATCTGCTGATCCTGGAGCGGAAACATCCTCTTGCCGAACTCCGTCGCTAGAGGATACTTCGCTATCTCGTTCCAGATCGGCGTTGCTACTTGGTGCATTTTGGTCTCCTGGTGTCAGTAGGTTGCCTTGTCCAGCCTCGTTTTCTTTGTCCCTCTTGGCAACTTTCTCTTTGGTGGTCTCACCAAACATGCCGCCGGGTTCGTCCTGCTCTTTTTTGGTTTTGAGCTTGTCGCCTTTGGAATCTACGAGTTGCTGATTTGAACCTTTGGCTCCAGGAATAATGCCCTGCGGCCTGGGTCCATCAACAGTGTCTACTGTTTCTGTTTCAGCCGTAGCCGGTTTATCCCCAGCCTCAGTTTCCTGCTTGTGTGTGCCATTCTGAGCGCCGCCGCTTTCAGTTCCGGGGACGATTCCGGCTTGTTCGCCACGCGCATCCCCGTTCTCTCCTTCTGGCGCATTATTTCCATCGGTATCGCTTTCAAACGGGATTTCATCATCTTGCTCCTGTGGGTGGGGATCATAGCCGATATCGCCCTCATGTTCCATATAGTCGCCATCGGCTTCTATGCTCTCTAAATAGTTGTCGATTAGTTGCTCAAGCTTCTCGTCCGTTAAATCCTTGGAATTTAGCCCATAATCCTCTGCAAGGGCTTCCATTTCAGCGCGTTTTTGGTCTGGATCTTCCTCGACTTCAGCCACATCCTCTGGGCGCCGACCCTCAACAAGTTTACGGGCGGCGAGGTCAATGGCCTCATATAGAGCGGGGCTTTCCGACCCTTCTGGGAGGAAGCGGTCGGCTATTAGCTGCTCAATTATGTAGACAATCTGCATCCCGCCGGTCTTCTTGAACGGCTTACCAAACGCGGGTTGGAAATTGTTAAGGTGCCCAGCCTCCTCAATCCAGCCGTCCTTGTCATTCATCCCGCCATAGGACGCGATGGCCTGTAGGATCGTTTGTGGCTCGCGGTCGATTTTTTTACCGCGAACCCTGTTGGCTTTCTTTGGCTTGGTTTTCTCGACTGCGGGCGGGGCCTTGTCCGCTGTATCTTCGGGGCTCTCCTGCCCAAGGGTTTTAAGGGCCGCCCGAACCTCGTCGGCGGTGTCCATATTGTCTACGTTTCCGCCCGAGTCCTCGATCATATCGCGGGCACCGTTGTACCAACTCCGCAGGTAGGGCCTTAGCTGTTCAAGCGTAATCCCCATGCTTTCTGCCATTTTCTGCGCTAATGACACAAATTTACGGGTGCCAGACTCAATATGGAAAACGGCCAATTCCGTACCCATAGCAAGCATTTCCGGGTCGATCCCGCTACCTAGCTGGCTCTTGAACTTGGCGGACAGCTTCTTGCGAAGCTCCTCGGCTCGCTCGGCCGTCACTAGCTTGTTGTCGGCGCCGTAGTCCGCTTTGTCTTTAACAGGAGGCGTTTCGTTAGACTCAACGGGTTTAGTCGTGGATTCCTTAGCTGGTAACTCAGGCTTAGGAGTTTTCAGCTTTTCAGGAGGGTTATCAGCTTTGGCGGGTTCCTGCGGTTTTTTAGTTTCAGGCTTTTCGGTAGGGTTATCAGCCGACTCCGCTGGCGAATTCTGCAATTCTCCACGGATCTGCTCCTTGGACTTGGCGTTGTCTGGCTCGTTGTAAATCTCGTCAACACGGCGCTCAACTACCTGCTCAGGCGTTTCGGTTAGGTCTATCGTTTCCGCAGCGGGCTCTCCCATTACGGGGCCCTTCTGCGTGTTGTCCTTTTTAGTCTCAGCGTTCTTGCGGCCGAGGTAGTCCCCAGCCGTCAGGACTTCATACTTCTCCTGATTGATCTTGTCCGCTGTGGCGCGTTCGGTAATTTCAAGCACACTATTGAGAGTGCCCCTTTCAACGACGACCCAGCTATTCTCTCCATGTTTGAGTTCAGGGACGCGGTAATTATCGCCAAGAATTTCCTTAGTCCGTGCTTCCTGGTCGATCTTGTCTTGAGCAAGGGTCGCGGGGTCAGTCACGCCTGGGACAAGCGCGGCTACGTTCGCCTTCATCCATGCGTCACCCCATGCGGTTATAGCGGGCACGCCCCCGGCAATTACGTCGGCGGGTGGCTCGGCTGGTAATCCATCTTCAAAGGCCTTTTTGCCCATTGCGGCGTAATCGGTAGGCTCCCCAGCCACCACGGCTTCACCACCAGAGGAGGGCTGGGCGGCTGGGGCTGTCTGGACCGTAGGCGGCGTTCCAGACAGGTCTTGTTGGGCAGGAGCGAGGGGAGGGTCCGCTTCTGCCTCTGTCTGTGACACGACCGGCTCTCGCAAACCGAATCCGCCTTCGACCTCGACAACTTCTAATGTTCTACCTCTTAGATCTTTCCGCGATTTAGCTGCGACCCATGCCGCAGGCTTGGTTGGGAAAGGAGATCCGTCGTTCTTTAGCGATATCGTCGGGTCCGGGGTGACTAAGGGGGCATCGTCTATCAATGGAGAAGGATCAGCCGGGGCGATATCGGGTGTGCCCGCAGCAACGTCATTCTGAATAGCCGTGCCCTCGGCAATCAAGTCGCTATCAATAGGGCTGGCTTCATCCTCCGCGGTGATCGGTGCCTGCTTCTGGGGCCCGCCGGTTAATGCTTTTCTCTCCTTGGCGGCCGCTACGATTTCACCAGCGGCGGCCTCCATGCTGTCTACATGGTCGGCATATTGAGGCAAGACAGCCCGCAGCATATCCTCAACAATGTAGGCCGATTTTAGCTCTCGTTCTTCTACTGTGATGCTCTGGCCCTTCTTGGTCTGGGCAAGGTCGGCCTCTACCTCTAGCCATAAGCCGAAGCGAACATCCTCCATATATTCTGGGTCTTCGATATCAATACTGGCAACGTCAATCCCGGCTTTCTTCAGTTTAGCCCGTGCGATCGCTTCCGCACCCGATCCCGCTGAGTAAGCTGCGGTCGCAACCTCAAGAGGCGCAGTTCCGAGCTCTGCGATAGCTTCGGCGTAGACCTCTACCCAGTTCTGCACCTCGCCATAAGCGACCTTTTGCCCCAACGCTTCGCCAGTGCCACCAAGGACAGCCTGGGCCCCTAGTTGCGCCGGCACGTTGACGGCTTGGCGTCTGAACGGGCTACTCAGGAGCATCGACTTCGGGACCATCAGCTTCGTAGCAATCCCGCCTGATATGGCATCGAAGATACCGACAGCCAGGCCTTTCTTTAGGCCCTTCTCCCGAGCGTCAGCCATAATGCTTTCGTCTTGGAAGGCTTTAATAAGGGATTGGCTGTCCGTGATATCGACCCCGGCATCAGCCATGGCCTCAAGCATAGTGAAGTTTGAGTCCACCCAGAACGAGCCCGTACCTGTGCCACCAGCAAACCCTAGCATTTGAGCGGTTGTGCCTGCTGCCTTTAGGCCCAGACCTGCGGCGCCGCCCAAGGCCAAGGATGGTACCATATAGGCCGCGCTTTCAGCGGCAAGCCCCCAAATCAGGGACATAAAGTGTTTAGAGCCAAGCGTTCTGAAAAACGAGCCCGAAGATCCCGCCATAGCGTGCTCGACGGCGGGGTGCGATTTAATGCCTTCCTGCTTGTCTCTGCGTTGGGCGCTACTCGCGCTTTCCTCGGCAAGTCGTTCAAGCCAGAATTCGCGGCGCTCTTTTAGAAACTCTGGGTCCTGGGCCTTAACGGGGTTTTCATTGAGACGGGCTAGAGCTCGGGCGGTAGCTGCTTCATCCCCACTAGCTCTCGCGTCTTGATAGGCCTGGATCTTAACAAGGTTCTGCGCTGCATGGCTGGCTCTGGTGGCTGCTGCGACAGTGCCAAGCCCATACCCACTTTTAGTCAGTGGATCCGTAACATTCCGCTTAAACCGCGTTCTATCGTCACCCTCTAGGTTCGCGTCGATCGACGCAGCATCCAGATTGATCTGATCCTTAGACTCCGCAGACAACGTAGGGGCTGTGTCTTGCACCTGTGCCTGCCCGAAGGGAGAGAAGGGGCTAGGCATATCAGCCTGTGTTAACGGCGCTGGACCCTCAACCGGGGCGGCGACGGGCTCTGGGATAGGCTCGGGGACGGGTTCGGGCTCAGGCTCGGGTTCCGGCGCGTAGAATTCCGCGGCGGGCTTGCCACCGTTCAGGAAGTCTATGTAAGGGTCAGGCGCACTGTTGCCGAAGTAATCGGCGGCGGGCCTTCCGCTATTCAGGAAACTCTTAAAGTCTGGCGGCATTTCTACTGATTACCAGTAGCGAGATTGAGCCGCCTTAGGGCTTCCTCTTGAGTGATTGTACCAGCCTCATATTCCTGTCTAATTCTGTCCATGGCCTGCTGCTGTTCCGGTGTAGGCGGTGCTGCGCTTGGTGGTGGCGCTGGGGTCCCACCTAATCCATTGGCGGGCGCGTCCATGATTGTCGGCTGTGCAGACTGGTTGCCCAATCCGATGGCGGCGTTAGGATTCGTAGCCGTGACCGCGCCAATGCCCTGCCCATGATCCGGCGCTTCGTCCGGAACATCTAGCCCGTGCTGCTCTGCGTACACTTTTGCCACATCGGGCATAGCGACCATAAGACCCTTGTAGACAAGGAGTAGCTTATCCGGGATTTCTTCTGGCCCTATCGAAACGCCATCTTCTGTGCCGAGCCCGGTTATATAGAGCTGCTCGAAGTCCTTTACGGCCGCCGCAACCTTGGCATCGTAGTTAACGCCCGCTGTTCTTAGGGCGACCTGTAGTTGCGCGGCGCGGTTTGCGGTCTGGTCCGCCCGGTACTCCTCCATCGAGTCCTGCTGCCTGTCTCTGAATGCGTCGTTTGATTCGTCCTGAAGGCGATTGCGGTCGGTTCTGGCCTTAAGGTCCCTCTCAGCCAAAGCATTCGTTTCTCCTTGCGAGAGCAGGGTGGCCTTCGCCTTGATTTCCGCGGCTGTGGCGTTTGTGCCAGCAAGAGCCGCTGCCGCATCCGTGGAGGCCTTCGTTTGGCGGGTGTCGGAGTCCAGCGATCGCTTATCAGCGCGAGCCTCGCTCTCGTCAGATATCATCCTCTGCCAATTCATCTTGGCCTGCTCGATAACGCCCTGGCCGTAGCCTTGAGCGGCGCCGGCTGCCATCAATCCTAATGCGCGTCCGATTCCCATTTATGCCCCCTGCGGCGGTGGTGGAGGCGGCGGGGCCTGTTGACCCTGCTGCGGCGCTTCCTGCCCTGCCATCTTATCCATACCCGGCAACGCCCCTTCTAGCACGGCTGGCGGCGCATCGTTTAGGGCCTGTAGGTCGGCTTTCGCGGCTTCCGGGTCCATTGTCTCTTTGTTCATCTGCTTGTAGTGATCGACAGCCTTTAGGAACCCAGTTTCGAGCTCCTCATCGGTGAATGTGTGGATACCCTTACTCTCGGCAAGCTCGGCAAGGTGCTCTGTGATTTCCTGTCCGCCATGAAGCATGGTTTCTCCGGTTATTTTCATCCCGGATTTGCTCGCTGATTTCTCAACGGCATCGACAACGTAGACAGCGGCGGTCGCAAGGGCCTCTACAGGATCACTCCCGGCACTAAGCATAGAGACAACGCTTTCCCCGGCTTTCTCATTCCCTTCGGCGGCAATCAGGTTAAGGGCGTTCCCTACGAATTGGTCATACTGATCCTGTTCCTCTGGCGACACATTGGCCTCGGGATCACCCTCCTCGTCCAAAGGAAGGTTAGACGGGTACTGGTCCGTCGGCGCATTCGCGTTGACAGCCCCGCGCTGTGGCGGCGGGGCTGGCTGTTGCCCGAGTCCGGGCGCGGGTGGTTGAGGAGGTAGCATTGCAGTCTCCTAAGCGAGTCTAGTCTGTTTTGGGATCTTAATAACTTGCCCGGTATCTGGGTCCGTAATGTAGGTCCCTTCTTCATTGTTTCCGTTGCTAAGGCGCTCAGTCGGGGTTGCCATAGCAACGCTGTTCGATTGCTCTCGGGCCTGTTGTTGGGCCACATCGCTTGTCGTGCCGACACCGGCAGGGGTGCGGTTCCCCATAAGCCCAGTCGCGCCCGCGAAATTATAATTATCCCCGCGAGCCTCAAGTTGCTTGGTTCCATCGTCGCCAGAGAGAGCGTTGGCTGCCCCACCAGCGAAGCCAGAAATCAACATGGCCTGCGGAATCGTAAGGCCGCCTGCTGTAGCCCCGCCGCCTGCTGTTGTTATTGGCACCCCAGTCGCGGCGAAACCTTCTCCTAAACTCACAGCGTTTATGGGTGCCGTGTTAGCAACACCAGAGGCGAGACCGGGGCCAGCCAAGGAGGCGGGGGCGGTAGTGCCAAGGCCAGGAGCAGCAGCGGCGAGTCCTGGGAGTTCTATGCCTGCAAGGACAGCACCGCCACCAACCGCGGCGCCAGCCAATGCGCCATAGCCCATATATTTCGTAATTTTCTTGCCGGTCGCAGCGGCGTAAACGCCACCAGCGGCAGCGCCATATCCTGCATACGTGATCGCGCCGATGAGGAAGGGACTGTTTATCCCAACGGTGGCAAGGGCGCCGGTTACACCGCTCGCCAAACCGCCCCCCAAAACGGTGCCAGCCAGTGCCGGGATCGCGGCTCCTACGGTTAAGACGACGGCGGCGACCGCTAGAACGATCGGGACGACGACCTTGGCGACCTTAATGACTTTCTTAAAGACCTTGCCAACGGCCTTGATTACGCCACTCATGCGGCTTCCTTTCTTTCTCTCACAATCTCACGCTCAAAGATTAACCCGCTACGGCGGAAACCATGGCGCTCGTAGACCTTCGCAATACGTTCCGGGTCCTCAAGCATATCGGTTGCCCCTGGGCGGATAACGGCAATGCGCGGTGTGCGCTCTGCCCACTCATAAAAGCTATTCAGGAGCTTGAGGTATGCCTTCGCTGGCGCATCCGGCGTCACGTAGAATTGAGCATCGACCGCCTCGAACCTCTCTCCAACAAGGCCAATCCTTTGCTGCATCCCAATATGGTAGCCCTGGATCTGCCCGTCCTGCTCGACCACGTTTACCCAGGTCCCGGCAGGAGAACGGTTCTCATTATTGAAAACAATCTCACGCAGCAAGCCCTTGGCGTAGGTGTGGTCCACCCCGCATAGGTCCCGATAACGCGACTTCGCCCCGGCTTCGACCATAAGATCAGCCATCCGGCGAGTGTCGGTCATGGTGGCGAGGCGGATCATTGGACAAACCCGGTCGGGGTTTGCGGTGTTTGCGGAACTTCGTCGGGCGTGCGATCCCAGGTGAGATCTACGCTGTATATCTGTTCGGCTAGATCTAGTTCAGCATCCCTTCGCAAGGAAGCATCCCGTATCAAGGCATTGCGCTGTGTCGCTGGAATATCAGAGTTCGCATTAACTGAGGACACGTAAGACGTATAGGTCGCGTTTGCATTGGCAACCGCATTCTGTATGTTCGTGTTCCTCTGCATTTCTATGGTGTCAGCGGTGTTTTGGTCGCGGGAGTCCCGGTCTAGCCCAGCCTCATTAAAGCGGTCGGCTGATATCTTCTCGTCAGAGGTAAGCTGAAGGCCTTGGCGCTCTTTCGCCGCTGCGTCGGCCATGCCCTGTATCGCGGCACGGTTCACGCCATCAGCGAGAAGGCGCTGCATAGCAGAGGCGTCCTGCTGGGCCTGAATCTCTTTTTGGCCCGTAATCTGCTGGTCCTGTAGCTGCGTGTTGTACCCGAATCCCTGCGCGGCAAGGTTCTTTTGGTGTGTCTGGCTCGCGTCCTGCGTGGCAATTTCCATCGCCACGCCAAGCCCAGCCTTGGTGCCTTCGCCGGCCGCCATGGACGAATTAACCAGGCCCCGCTTGTTCATGGTTTTCATGGCCTCGCCACGGGCCTTTTCCATGAGCGGGCTTGTAGACGCGATCAATCCAGGAAGGCGGCTCTCAACCGTATCGTTCGCCATTTGTGGCTGGTCGGTAAGAACGGAGTCCTGGCCTTGTGCGGCAGGCAGGTTCGGCAATCCGGGTGCTGCCGGAGTTGCCGGAGTTGCCGGAGTTGCCGGAGTTGCCGGAGTCGCTGCGGGAGGAGCAGACAAGCCCGCTCGACGCGCAGAAAGAGAGGCGGCGATCCGTCTGGCCGACGCACCATGGTTAGGGTCGTTAAACCGAGACTCATGGCCTGCGATTTCCCGGTCCAGGGCGCCGATATCGGTAATCGAGCTACCATTAGATATCAGGCGGTCCTCAAACCCCTGGAATTCGCTAGACTTCGCCCAATCTGTATCGGACAGGCTGGACCCCTTACGCGCTGCGGCGTAATCGGAATTAATTAGATCCCGTTCTTCCTGTCCTGTTATTGGGTTCACAGCCATGGTTAGGCCTCCGGCCAGTTGTCTAAAATCGACGCCGCTTCAACGTCTGTAATTATCCCGCTTGCCTCAAGCACGCCAAGATAAGCAACCGTCAATTCATCGTCGTGCGTCATAGACTGCGCCGCAAGATAGCCCTCATACGCAAGCCAAACGTTATCGTCAGTCGTTGCCGCCTTCGTGTCCTTGTCTATTTTTCTGAACCGCTGGACCGTGAGAAGTGTTGCTAGATATGCGCGGAATCCAGCAGGTGTGAGTTCACGGTAAGCTGAAGCAGGTGCTGGTTTGACGACAGGGACAGGCCCAAGGTCATTCACCGAAGCCACACCGGGAGTTCCGGTCCAGATGTCACGTTTAGAGACAGCCGTGTTTGTTGAACCGTCTTTTTTTGTGAGTCTGTAATTACGTAAACTCATACTAGCGCACCCCAAATTTCAAGAACGATATAGCCGCCACCACCTAATCCGGCATCACCGTTACCGCCGCCGCCGCCACCACCTAATCCGCCATCGCCTCCTTTTGATCCGGTCCCAGACCCAGCACCGCCACCGCCACCAAATATTCCACCGTCACCACCTGTACCAATGCTTGCGCCTTTAGAGTTAGCGGCTCCACCGCCCGCAAAATCACCCCCAGCACCGCCAACCGGTGTAGTATAGCCTGAAGCAGCGCCACCGCCGCCACCGGGCTCACCGTCGCCCGCCGTTGTGGCGCTTCCGTCACCACCGGCACCACCGCACATTCTCCAGCCATCGATGCGCGGAAAAGAGCTGCTACTGGCTAGACCGGCATTTACAACTCCGCCTGTCGTACCACTCGCATCGCTATCAGCGCCGCCACCGCCACCGCCAGTTGTTGTTGAGGAAGTCGTGGCGATACCATTGACGCCAGCGCCGCCGCTTGTGTGATTCGTGGTTGTTGCCGTTGTTCCGGCTGTTAGAATACTTGCGCCACCAGCACACGATACATTGACACCAGCGTTGCCGCCGTTAGACCCGTTACCCCACGGACCACCGGGCGAACCACCACCACCCATACAGTTTACCCAGGCGCTTGTTCCGCCGTCGCCACCATCCGCATTGTCTATATTACCGTCTGCACCAGTGCCACCCGCTGCGGCAGTGCTATCAATTTGGCCCTGTTCACCGCCAGGAGCCGTAACAGTCCACGTTCCGTTTGAAACAGTGCTAGAGCTTCCATCGGTATTTTTAGCAGCAGCAGCCGCAACCGTAGCTGTGATTGTTTCACCTTCAACCAGAACACGCAAATCATGAGCCCAGGCCGCACCCGCACCGCCACCGGGCTTTGTATTATCAGCCCCGCCGCCACCGCCACCCATTACCCTAGAAACGATCTGCTTCATTCCAGCGGTAACTGTAAAACTATCAGAAGCGGTTAACTCCATCGTTTTGATAAGGGCTAGACCACCCCCAACCGCAGCGGCAGCCGGGGCGTTATCTCCATAAAGGCCCATTAGACTGTCTCCCGATCGACCCAGCCATCCAGGACAATCATGCTCGATACGGCCGCGTATGCCGTAAGGGCAAGAGTGCTTTGGAGTATCGTTCTATCAAGGAGCGTGACGTGCCCTAGCGAGGATGGAACGGGAATCTCAGTAAGTTTTGCCCCGTCCTTTTCGAGGGTTAGCAATCGCGCCTCGCTGTCCAGGTTCATCGCCCGCACCGTCACATAGTCCGTCGTCCCTGACGTTGAGCCAGAGGTATGAACCGTGGTGTTGAGGCTGGATATCCCGGCAACCATGATAGGCCGCCCGTTAAGGCCAGCAGAGAAGGGAATTCGTACAATCGTGCTCATTATGCACCTGCATATAGTTGTGACCGCAGGACAAGATCGCCCTGCTCGGCTGTTTGGTTTAAGGCCAATACGTTTGCGAGAGTTACCTTGCGTTTCGCAGATAACCCCTCGTCATATATGGCAACGGTATCGTCCTCAGAGGGAGAGGCCTGGGCGGCCAGCCCGTCGATATCAAACGTGGTAATCGCGCCCACGTCGATTAGAGGATTAACAATGCGCCAATGGTTGCCCGTTGAATTGTAGGCAACGTCCGTAAAGGCATTGAGGAGCAATTCGCCGCCGGTTAACGCAGCGCCAGCAAATGTCACGACAGCCAAAGCGCCAAGTGCGCTCGCGTTAAGTGTGGCGGCCCCCGTGTTGGTCGCAACAGGT
>Ga0222673_1000085_pt1:0-17500 | contig 56593 bp, 65 predicted proteins | sample AntAcemetagen801_FD_179845 | JGI IMG/M metagenome (GOLD analysis project Ga0222673, IMG submission 179845) | Saline water microbial communities from Ace Lake, Antarctica - #801 | ecosystem: Environmental > Aquatic > Non-marine Saline and Alkaline > Saline | place: Antarctica: Ace Lake...
GGTGATAACGTGAAGATGGTAGTAACGCTGATACAGCCTGTAGCTATGGAACCCGGACTTCGCTTTGCGATTCGTGAGGGTGGCCGTACTGTAGGTGCCGGCGTGGTAAGTAAAATTAATGACTAAAGGATCTATCAAGTGGCAACACAACAGAAAATAAGAATCAAGCTTAAGTCTTACGATCACAATCTGATTGACAAATCAGCTGAAAAGATCATTCAAACAGTGAAATCAACCGGTGCAGTTGTATCCGGACCGATTCCGCTGCCTACGTACAAAAATATAATTACGGTAAACAGATCCGTTCATGTGGATAAAAAATCACGTGAGCAATTTGAATATCGATCACACAAGCGGTTGATTGATATTCTGTCAACAGGATCACAGACTGTAGATGCACTCATGAAGTTAGAGTTGCCATCCGGAGTTGATGTGGAAATAAAAGTTTAAGCTAATTCTATAGTAATAAACACGATGAGTGGATTAATAGGAAAAAAAGTGGGTATGACAAGTATTTTTGATGAGCTGGGAAGGAGTATTCCTGTAACAGCCATTGAAATTGAGCCTTGTACAATCACCCAAATCAAAACTGTTGAGACTGACGGATACAATGCCGTTCAAATTGCAGCTTTTGACAAAAAATCGAAACGAGTATCAAAAGCACTTCAAGGCCATTTTTCTAAGGCCGGTGTTGGACCTAAAAAAGTCGTAAAGGAGATAAGAGATTATCAACCGGAAGGATTAGGATTAGGTGATGAACTCACAATTGAAGATGTATTTCAGATTGGTGATTTGATATCAATCGTAGGTGTATCTAAAGGAACCGGTTTTACAGGTGTTGTGAAACGACACAATTTCAGGGGTGTAGGCGATGCAACGCATGGTCAGCATAACCGTGAAAGAGCTCCCGGTTCTATTGGTCAGGCTTCAGACCCATCCAGAGTATTTAAGGGAATGAAAATGGCAGGTAGATCAGGAAACAAACGGACTAAGATTCAAAACTTATCGATAGCCAGAATTCTTCCGGAATCTAACATGATGTTAGTTACAGGTTCGGTACCGGGTCCGAAAGGAGCTTATTTAGAAATTTATAATAAATCTTAAGAAGTAGCCTCATGAAGCTAACGATATATAAAATTGACGGCAAAAGTAGTGGCAAAAAAGCTGAATTGGATGATACCATATTCGGAATTGAGCCAAACGAAACGGTTATGTATGAAGATGTTCGCCGTATCCTTGCCAACAGAAGACAAGGAACTGCAAAAACCAAAGAACGTGGAGAAGTTCGCGGTGGTGGTAGAAAAGCCTATAAGCAGAAAGGGACCGGGATGGCCAGAAGAGGTTCCATGCGTTCACCTTTACTCAAGGGTGGGGGTACAATCTTTGGGCCTAAGCCGAGAAAGTATACGGTTAGACTGACAAAAAAAGCGAAAAGACTTGCCAGGAAATCTGCTCTTTCATTGAAAGCTTCTGAAGAGGCGATCAAAGTGATTCAAAATTTAAATTTTGATGAGCCAAAAACGAAACAAGTTGTTGAGTTATTAGAGGCTTTTAAACTTACAGGTAAGAAGATTTTGATATTGACTTCGGATGTTGACAAGAATGTATTGTTATCAGCAAGAAATATTCCCGGAGTATCCGTATTAGAAGCGAATAAGCCAACGACGTATGAAATTATGAATGCAGATGAGCTATTACTACTGGTAGATGCTATTCCTGTATTAGAGTCAACATTTAATAGTGTGACCGTTGAGGAGGAAGCAGCATGAGTATATTGATTCAACCATTAATTACAGAAAAGCTAACAAGACTTCAGGAAATGCATCAGCAGTATGCATTTGAAGTTGCCAGAAATTCAACAAAACCTCAGATCAGAAAAGCGATTGAAGAGCGATATCCGGAAGTGAAAGTAGCACGGGTTAATACAATGCTTGTGCCTTCCAAACCAAAAGGCAGATTTACAAAAAGTGGTTTTGTCAGTGGAAGAAGCAGAGTCTGGAAAAAAGCAATCATTACACTGAAAGAGGGTGAAATTGATCTCTTTGGTGAAATTTAATAAAGATTTAAAATGGCTACGAAACAGTTAAAACCAACAACACCCGGACAGCGACACAGAATTGCGCCTGTTTTTGATGAGGTGACCACAGACAAACCTGTTAAATCACTTACAAAAGGATTGAGTAAATCCGGTGGTAGAAACAGACATGGTCGTATGACTATGAGAAGGAGAGGTGGTGGTCATAAGCGAAAATATAGGGTAATCGATTTCAAAAGAGATAAAAGAGATATTCCTGCAAAAGTTCAGACGATCGAGTATGATCCGAACAGAACAGCAAGGATTGCCCTTTTAGCTTATGCTGATGGTGAAAAACGATATATCATAGCACCGAACAAATTGAGTGTAGGAGATACTGTTATCAGTACTGAAACAGGTCAGCCGGATGTGGGTAATGCGATGGCTATGAAGAGTATGCCGGCAGGTACATTTATTCATAATATTGAATTGCAGCCAGGAAAAGGTGGGCAGTTATGCAGAAGTGCAGGAACAGTTGCTCAGATGGTAGCCAAGAGTGATAAATATGTAACGGTTAAGTTACCTTCCGGCGAAGTGAGAATGATTTTAGGTACTTGTTTTGCGACCATAGGTGCAACGAGTAATCCTGATCATTTTAACACGACGATTGGTAAAGCCGGCAGAAGCCGATGGTTAGGAAGAAGGCCAAAAGTTAGAGGTGTTGTTATGAACCCGGTAGATCACCCGATGGGTGGTGGAGAAGGGAAAGCATCCGGTGGTCATCCGCGTTCACCGTGGGGGCAATCTGCTAAAGGTAAGAAGACAAGAAACAGAAAGAAGTTGTCGTCTAAGTATATCGTAAGACGCCGTAAAACCAAAAAAGCTTAATTAGTTTAGTATGCCTAGATCACTAAAAAAAGGACCTTTTATACACTACAAGCTGCAGAAAAAAGTAGATGATGCGAATAGCAGCGGAAAGAAAAAAGTGATAAAAACATGGTCCAGAAGTTCAATGGTTACACCTGATTTTATCGGTTTAACAATTGCCGTACATAATGGGAAACAGTTTATCCCTGTTTACATAACAGACGGTATGGTCGGACATAAACTGGGTGAGTTTGCACCAACCAGAACATTCCGTGGCCACCCACTGAAAAAAGGAAAATAAAATAAAGATTTGATGGAAACAGCAATTTTTGAAGCAAAAGCAGTTCAGAGACATCTTAGAAAGTCTCCTAGAAAAGTTCGCCTGGTGGCAGACTATATCCGTGGAGAGCGAGTAGATGTTGCTCTGACAAAACTTAATTTTCTTAAAAAAGCAGCTGCTTTTGATGTATCAAAAGTAATAAAATCAGCTTCTGCGAATGTTCGTGATAAATTTGAGGAAGAGAGATTAGATAACGATCTGCTCTACGTAAAAACAATATTTGTTGATGAAGGAGTAACTTTGAAAAGGATTCAACCTGCACCACAGGGTCGTGCACACAGAATTAATAAAAGAAGTTGCCACATCACCGTTGTAGTTGCAAAACTACAGGAAGAAACAATAACTGAATAACAAAAGAGGTTACTTTGGGACAAAAAACCAGTCCAACCGGACTTAGACTTGGAATCATTAGAGGGTGGGACTCTAACTGGTATTCAGAAGAGAATGAACCGGCAATATTGTTGGAGGATACCAAATTAAGAGAGTATTTACATGCACGGCTAAAAAATGGCGGGCTCTCAAATGTTATTATTGAAAGAACACCCAAAAGAATATTACTTACGCTGAATACATCCCGACCGGGTGTGATCATCGGTAAAGGTGGTGAACAAATTGAGTTACTTAGAGAAGAGCTTAAAAAGATTACAAATAAAGAAGTACAAATTAATGTAAGTGAAATAAAACGGCCTGAGTTAGATGCCAGTTTGGTGGGTCAGAATATTGCACAGCAATTAGAAGCTAGGGTATCCTTTAGAAGAGCGATGAAAACAGCGATCTCTTCTGCAATGAGAATGGGTGCCAAGGGAATTAAAATTAAATGTGCCGGTCGACTGGGCGGTGCAGAAATGGCTCGAACTGAGCAATATAAAGAAGGGCGTGTACCATTGCATACACTTCGTGCAGAAATAGATTATGAAAAGACAACTGCCAATACAATCTATGGTTCAATTGGTGTAACAGTTTGGATTTTCAAAGGTGAAATTATAGGTGATGTTGATCTAAGTCCTAATTCTCAGACAAGTAATCAGGAAGCTGATTCAGGCAGAAGTCGTCAGGGCAGAGATGATCGGCAATCACGAAGAAGAAGACGTACTCGTAATTAAATAGAATAAATCCTACGATGTTAGAACCGAAAAGAATTCATAGACGACGCGTACACAGGGATAAATTGAAAGGAAATGCTCAACGTGGGCACACACTTTCATTTGGATCTTTTGGATTGAAAGCGCTCGAACCAAAATTTATTACATCACGACAAATTGAGGCTTGCAGGGTAGCTATTGCCAGATCGTTGCAACGAGAAGGAAAAACGTTTATTCGAATTTTTCCGGATAGACCTATAACAAGCAAGCCGGCTGAAACAAGAATGGGTAAGGGTAAAGGTGCATTGGATCATTTTATTGCAGTCGTAAAACCCGGTCGTATTCTTTTTGAAATTGCAGGTGTATCAGAGGAGAAAGCAAAAGAAGCTTTACGTAGAGCATCGCATAAACTCCCAATAAAAACGAAGTTTATAAAACGCCGAGATTTAGACAGCGATTTATAATTAATAAATAGGAGAGATATGAAAGCACACGACATGCGTGATTTATCGATAACAGAATTAAATGCAAGGCTGAAAGATGAGAAAGAGGCATTAGTAAATTTCAGATTCAATAAAGCTATAGCGGGACAGATTGAAAATCCTGCCAGAATAAAAAACACTCGGCGGGAAGTTGCCCGGCTGAACACAATTATTAATGAAAAACTAAGTGCTGAATAAGATTATGGCTCAAGCACAACGATCTCAAAGAAGAACCAGAACCGGAGTCGTAGTTAGCGACAAGATGGATAAAAGCATAACAGTTGCTGTTAACAGGCAAATAAAGCATCCTATCTACGGTAAGTTCATCACTAAAACCACGAAGTATATGGCACATGATGAAATCAATGACGCCAACAATGGTGACACGGTTTTGATTATGTCTACCCGACCCCTCTCCAAGAGAAAATCCTGGAGATTGGTTGAAATACTTGAAAGAGCAAAATAACGATCAATTGTAGGTTCAGATCATGATTCAAACGCAATCCATATTAAACGTTGCTGACAATAGCGGAGCTAAAAAAGTGATGTGTATCAAAGTTTTGGGACACTCAAAAATGAGATATGCCCGAATTGGAGATCTCATTGCTTGTTCAGTGAAGTCAGCTATTCCCGGTGGGAATGTTAAAAAAGGTGAAGTAGTCACAGCAGTAGTAGTGAGAACCAAAAAAGAAATTCGACGTCGCGACGGAAGTTACATCAGGTTTGATGAGAATGCGGCGGTAATTATTAACAAAGAAAACGAGCCGGTAGGAACACGGATTTTTGGACCAGTAGCCAGAGAGCTAAGGGAAAGAAACTTCATGAGAATTGTTTCATTGGCACCGGAAGTACTTTAAATCATTTGCGTTATGCCCAAGATGTATAACAACAGAAAAAAATTACACGTTAAGAAAGGCGATCAGGTATTGATTATTGCCGGTAACGATAAGGGTGAAAGAGGAAGAGTCCTCATGGTAAATCCCAAAAAAGAGAGAGTTCTTGTTGAGGGAATTAATATGAGAACTCATCACGAAAAACCTTCTCAGGACAATCCTCAGGGTGGCCGTTTGAAAAGGGAAGCATCTATACATTTATCAAATGTGATGGTTATAGATCCGACCACTGACGAAGCCTCCAGAATTGGAAGGAAAAGAATAGAAGAGGAAGGTGGTGGCCGTTGGGCAAGATATGCCAAAAAGAGTGGCGAAATCATTGACAAGTAATAGAAAGTAACATGGCAGATTCAAGACTTTATACAAAGTACAAAGAAGAAATTATTTCTAAATTGATGGAAGAGTTCGGAATTGATAACATCATGGCAGTTCCTAAACTGCAAAAGATCGTAATCAATGTTGGAGCCGGTGAAGCGATCAATGACGGAAAATATGTAGATACCGTAGTTGAAAATATTGGACGGATAACAGGTCAACAGCCTGTTAAAACATTGGCAAAAAAATCAGTATCTAACTTTAAGCTACGGGAAGGAATGCCGATAGGTTGTAAAGTAACACTCCGAAAAAAAATCATGTATGAGTTTTTAGATAGATTTATCAATCTGTCACTACCCAGAACAAGAGATTTTCAAGGTGTTCCAAATAAGAGTTTTGATGGCAGAGGGAATTATACAATGGGCATTAAAGAGCACACTATTTTTCCTGAAATAAATGTAGATACAGCAAAAGTTATTCATGGAATGGATATCACTTTTGTAACGAATGCTGAAACGGATGAGCAGGCTTTTGCGCTGCTAAATCATTTCGGAATGCCATTCAAGAAATAATTTTATAATAATAATAAGTACACAATGGCTAAAAAATCCTGGATAGCAAGAAACGAAAAAAGAAAATTGACAGTAGAGAAGTATGCTAAAAAACGCAGAGAGCTGAAAGAAGCTGGCGATTATGAAGGACTTCAAAAACTGCCAAGAGATGCAAGTCCGACTCGCGTACGTAACAGATGCAGTTTGACGGGGAGATCACGTGGATACATTGGTAAATATGGGGTTTCAAGGATAAAATTCAGGGAGTTAGCATTGAGTGGTAAGATTCCCGGTGTCAGAAAAGCAAGTTGGTAAAACAATAGATTATACATTATGAATAGCGATACCGTATCAGATTTTTTAACACGCATCAGAAATGCACAGCAAGCCGGACACAGGAGAGTTGATATCCCTGCATCTAAGCTTAAACGTGCTATGACAAAAATACTTGTCGATAAGGGATACATTACAAGATTCATTGATATCGAAGATGATAAGCAAGGAGTTTTGCGACTGTTTCTCAAATATGATGCTTATGGACAACCTGTGATCAAGGAGATTAAACGAATCTCTAAACCGGGTTTAAGGAAATATAGCACAAGTGAAACACTGCCAAGATCCTATGGTGGACTTGGAGTCGTAATCGTCTCTACTTCAAAAGGAGTGATGACTGATAAAGAAGCAAAGAAATTAAATGTTGGCGGAGAAGTTCTCTGCTCTATTTATTAACCAAAGTTTTTTAGAACTATGTCTAGAATAGGCAAACAACCCGTACCCATTACAAAAGGAGTTGATTTCAGCATTGGTGCAGATAATGTCGTTACTGTAAAAGGTGAAAAGGGATCAAGTTCACTCCGGATTCATCCGGATATAAAAGTTGAAACTTCTGAAAATGAGATTCTGGTCACCCGGCCAAGTGATTCCAAAGTGCATAAATCTTTGCACGGATTATACAGGTCATTGTTATTCAACATGGTTGAAGGTGTATCAAACGGATATGTAAAACAGTTAGAAATCATCGGTGTTGGTTTTCGTGCGAACTTTTCAAATGGTGTTTTGGAATTGAGTCTGGGTTACTCTCATCCGATCTATTTTGTACCACCGGATGGAATTGAAATTGAGATTGATACAAAAACCAGAAAAAATGCGATCATTAAGATTTCCGGGATAAACAAAGAATTGGTGGGTCAGGTAGCTGCCAAAATCAGATCATTAAGAAAACCTGAGCCTTACAAAGGAAAAGGTGTACGTTATCTGGATGAGAAAGTCAGAAGAAAAGCCGGTAAATCTGCAGCTAAGTAAAGTTTAAGTTTAGTAATTATGAGAAAAAACGATTTAAAACAGGAAAGACGAAATAAAATTCGTCGCAGAATACGCTCTACGATCAGAGGAACTGCAGATAGACCACGTTTAAGTATATTCAAAAGTAATAAACACGTATATCTACAGTTAATAAACGATCTTGATAATTTGACGATCACGTCTGTTTCTTCAAAATCTGCTGACCTTACAAAAGAGCTTAAAGGAAAAGCAGCGATGGAAGCGGCGCAGATCATAGGAAAAGCAATCGCAGAAGCTGCAAAAGATAAAGGAATTGACCAGGTCGTATTTGATCGTAGTGGTTATAAATATCATGGAATTGTAAAAGCTGCAGCGGATGGAGCCCGCGAAGGTGGCTTAGACTTTTAAAAAAAATTGACTCATGCCAAAAATCAGAAGAAAACATAATATTCCAGCAGCCAATTTAAATCTTGAAGAGAAACTGGTTCATATAAACCGGGTATCGAAGGTTGTAAAAGGTGGACGACGTTTTAGTTTTAACGCGATTGTTGTTGTTGGAAACGGTGAAGGTGTTGTTGGACACGGATTGGGGAAAGCCAATGAGGTGTCTGATGCGATTCAAAAAGGATTTGACAACGCTAAAAAGAATCTAATTAAAGTACCGTTGACCAAAACAGGTACGATCCATCATCCGGTTGTAGGAAAAGCCGGTGCCGGTAAAGTATTGCTTCGACCTGCATCAGAAGGTACCGGTGTAATTGCCGGTGGTGCCGTAAAAGCGATCCTTGATGTGACCGGTGTCCATAATATTTTATCGAAGTCTATGGGTTCTTCTAATCCCCATAACATGGTAAAAGCAGCGTATCAAGCTTTAAAAGAGTTATCAGATCCAATTGAAGTTGCTCAACGCAGAGGCGTTAGTGTGAAGAAAGTCTTTGAAGGTTAATTAGAGTTATAAAAGAGATTCAATCATGAAATTACATACATTAAAAGCTCCGGCCAGTAACAAAAAAACTCGTAAAAGAGTTGGACGTGGACAGGGTTCAGGAATTGGTGAACAGTCGGGACGTGGGCATAACGGACAGCTTTCCAGAAGTGGTGGAAAAGTGAGACGTGGTTTTGAAGGTGGACAAATGCCACTTCAAAGAAGAATTCCTAAATTTGGTTTTAAAAATCGATTTAGAAATGAATTTCAAGCGATCAATGTCCAGAAACTAGCCGATTTAATAGAAGCCGGCAGACTCAATGAGTCGGTCACATTTGCTGATTTGGTTTCGGCAGAAATTGTGCATAAAAATTCAAAAGTGAAACTTCTGGGTACAGGCGAAATCAAAAAGAAAGTAACCATAGAAGTTCATGCATGCAGTGCAACAGCAAAAGAAAAAATTGAAGCAGCTGGCGGAAGCGTCACAATTATTTCATAAAAATCAATCTCACAGCAGTCGTACCTAAATGGGTTTAATAGATAATTTTAGAAATATTTTTAAAATCGAAGATCTCAGAAATCGTATTCTGTACGTAGTTGGGATTCTTTTGGTTTACAGAATTGGTAGTTATGTAACGATGCCGGGTGTAGATGCAAGTATGCTTACTGCACAAACCGGTGATGCATCCAGCTTGTTAGGGCTCTTTGATATGTTTGTTGGAGGTGCGTTTTCCAGAGCGGGAGTATTTGCACTGGGTATCATGCCTTACATTACTGCTGCAATTATTATTCAGTTAATGGGTGCAGCTGTACCCTATTTCCAAAAACTTCAAAGAGAAGGTGAAGAAGGTCGGCGTAAGATTAACCGCCTTACCAGGTATGGAACAGTTGGAATTACTGCAGTACAAGCTATTGGATTTGCGATCAACTTGATGGCAACATCTCCAAATGCGATTGTGGTAAGCAATACTGCTTTTATATTGACATCGATTATTGTACTTACTGCAGGGACTGCATTTGTGATGTGGTTAGGTGAGCGAATTACAGATAGAGGTATTGGTAATGGTATTTCACTGCTTATTATGATCGGTATTATTGCGGTGTTGCCGACAAACTTTATGAATGAAATTACCACAACCAATAATGCGATTATTATCATTATTGAATTAGCCGGATTGGCATTGGTTATTGCATCATGTGTTTTGTTAACTCAGGGAACCAGAAAGATCCCTGTCCAGTATGCCAAACGTGTCGTAGGAAGAAAGGTTTATGGCGGAACAACACAGTATTTACCATTGAGAGTAAATGCAGCCGGTGTTATGCCGATTATTTTTGCACAATCCATCATGTTTATTCCGAGTACAGTTGGTACGTTCTTTCCGGAGAATGAGACAGTGCAGTGGATGACTGCATGGTCAATTGATTTTACCGGACTTACTTATTCTATTGTATTCTTCATTATCTGTGTGTTTTTTACATTTTTCTATACAGCTATTGCGGTGAACCCGAGAGAGATGGCAGATACAATGAAAAGACAGGGTGGTTTTATACCGGGAGTTCGTCCGGGTAAGCAGACGGTTGAATTTATTGATAATATCCTGACCCGAATTACACTACCCGGATCCGTATTTTTATCATTTGTTGCGATACTGCCGGCAATTGTTGCCAATATGGGAGTAACGCCCGGATTTGCGCTTTTTTATGGGGGTACCAGTTTATTGATTATTGTAGGTGTGGCATTGGATACTCTACAGCAAGTTGAGAGTCACCTGATGATGAGACATTACGATGGATTTATGAAATCGGGTAAAATCAAAGGAAGAAGAAGAGCCTGATGATATTTCTGAAAAGTGAATCTGAAATTGACAAGATGCGCAATGCTGCGAGATTAGTTTCTCAGACATTGGCTGTTGTTGCAAAGGAGATCACTCCCGGGGTTGAAACCGGAAAGCTGGACAGAATCGCTGAAGAATTTATTGTTAAAAATGGTGCAAAGCCTGCGTTTAAAGGATATGGGTCAAAGCAGAATCCATTTCCGGCAACATTGTGTATCTCCATAAATGATGAAGTTGTACATGGGATACCGGGGAGTCGAACTCTTGAAGAGGGAGATATTGTCTCTGTTGATTGTGGGGTTGAGTTGGATGGGTATTTTGGTGATCATGCTTATACGTTTGCAGTTGGAGAGTGTAGTGATGAAGATCAAAAACTATTGAAAGTAACGTTGGAGTCACTATACAAAGGAATTGAACAGTCGGTTCATGGAAACAAAACCGGTGATATTGGTTTTGCTGTACAGAAGCATTGTGAAGATATGGGTTATGGAGTAGTTCGTGATCTGGTTGGACATGGGATTGGGAAAGATATGCATGAAGATCCATCTGTGCCCAATTATGGAAAACAGGGAAGAGGTGAACGATTACGTTCCGGTATGACATTAGCGATTGAGCCCATGATTACAAGGGGAACGTGGAAGGTAAAAACGTTACCTGATAAATGGACAATAGTGACAGCAGATGGATCAAATGCTGCTCATTTTGAGCATGATATAGTAGTGAGAGAAGGTAAAGCTGAAATTCTCTCAACTTTTGATTATATTGCTGAGATAACAAAAAATGAAATATTAGAAAGCAGTTATGGCTAAACAGGAGCCAATTAAACAAGACGGAAAAATTTTAGAGGCTCTGCCCAATGCGCAGTTCAGGGTAGAACTTGATAATGGGCATGAGATATTGGCACATGTTTCCGGTAAAATGAGAATGTACTACATCAAAATTTTACCGGGTGATCGTGTTTCAGTTGAGATGTCTCCATATGATTTAACAAAGGGAAGAATAACATACAGATACAAGTAAGGTATTATTATGAAAACCAAATCTTCGGTTAAGAAAAGAAGTGCTGATGACAAGATTGTACGTCGTAAAGGGCGTATATACGTAATTAATAAAAGTAATCCGCGACACAAGCAGCGGCAAGGTTAAAAAATAAGATATTCTGATATGGCACGAATTGCAGGTGTTGATTTACCAAAACAAAAACGCGGTCTCATAGGGTTGACTTATATTTACGGGATCGGCAGGACTTTATCGCAGAAAATACTGGATGATTTGGAAATTGATCCAAACATTAAAGTTGGTGATTGGGATGAAGATCAAGTTGCCGCTCTTCGAAAAGTGATTGATAATGATCTGAAGGTTGAAGGGGCGTTACGAACGGAAATAAATTCAAACATCAGAAGATTGATTGAAATTGGCAGTTACCGAGGAGTTCGCCATAGAAAAGGTCTGCCGGTTAGGGGACAGAGAACCCAAACGAATGCACGTACCAGAAAAGGCAAGAGAAGAACCGTTGCCGGCAAGAAGAAGGTAACAAAATAAGAAACTGATAAATATTTGATCTAAATGGCAAAAAGACAAAGAAAAACCGCTGAAAAAGCCGGTAGTAAGAAGAAAAAAAGAAAGCAGATAGCTGATCCGAATGGAATGGCATTTATCAAAGCTACTTTTAATAATGTTTTAGTGAGTGTTACAGATGCCAATGGCAATGTACTTTCGTGGTCTTCATCCGGTAAAGAGGGATTCAAGGGCTCACGTAAAAATACTCCATATGCAGCCCAATTAAGTGCTGAAACAGCGGGGAAAACTGCTTACGATATGGGGTTAAGAAAAGTGGATGTTTTTGTGAAGGGTCCGGGTTCGGGCCGTGAAGCGGCAGTACGTGCTCTTGCTACCAGTGGACTTGAAGTGAATACCATTAAAGACAGGACGCCGATTCCACACAATGGTTGCAGACCACCTAAAAGAAGAAGAGTTTAACATCATAATTTAGATTATTAATGGCACGTTACAGAGGACCTAAACAGAAGATTGCAAGAAGATTTAAAGAGCCTATTTTTGGCCCTAGTAATGCACTTGAAAGAAAACCATATGGACCGGGGCAGCATGGACGGAGCAGATTTACAAGAAAATCTGAGTATGCAGTTCAGTTAGATGAGAAGCAGAAAGCAAAATACACATATGGGTTATTAGAGCGTCAGTTCCGCAACTTGTATGAAAAAGCTACGAGGCAGGAAGGGGTGACCGGTGAGTTGTTACTGCAACTTTTGGAAACCAGATTAGATAATATTGTCTATCGTTTAGGTTTTGCAAGGACTCGGAGACAAGCGCGACAGTTAACCACTCACAGGCACATCGTTGTAAATGGCCAGATTTTGAATATTCCATCCTATCAGGTAAAACCGGGGGATGTTATCAGTATCCGGCCTAAGTCAAAAGATCTTGAATTGGTGAACGAGACTCTTCAGTCATACGCATCAAACAAATATAAGTGGCTTGAGACCGATAAAAAATCAAAAACAGGCAAGCTTTTACATCTGCCTGAAATAGAAGTAATACCCGAGAATATCAACGTGCAGTTGATTATCGAACTTTATTCTAAATAATTCTAAACAGTTTATATAAACGTACGAACTATGAACAATTATAGTTTACAGATGCCGGAAGCTTTAGATGTTGCAGAAGATTCGGAAAATTTTGGAACATTTATACTTCAGCCATTAGAAAGAGGCTTTGGTGTAACAATAGGAAACTCATTCAGAAGAGTTCTGTTATCTTCACTACCCGGATTGGCAATTACAGCGGTTCGAATTAATGGAGTAGAACATGAATACTCCAGTGTAGATGGAGTTAAAGAGGATGTCTATGAAATCATTTTGAATCTAAAGCAGGTCAGATTCAAGCAAGTTGAGCAGAGTGGTGGGGTGATCCATCTTGTAAAAGAGGGTCCGGGACATCTAACTGCAAAAGACATTGGTGGGGCGACGGCAGACTTTGAAATTTTAAATCCGGATTTGGTTATTGCAACCATGTCAGACGATGTAAAATTGGAGATGGAATTCCGAGTTGGCAGGGGACGTGGTTATGTACCTGCTGAAGAGATGGCGTCTGATTATGAGGAAGAGATTAATCTGCTACCTATTGATGCGATTTTCACACCGATTAAATCTGTGAAATTTGAAGTCGAAAATGTACGTGTTGGGCAGAGAACGGATTATGAAAAATTAGTGATGCACGTCACAACGGATGGCTCATTAAATGCGAAAGAAGCATTGACAATATCCGGCAAGATATTAAAAGAGCATATTGAAAAATTCATTACTGAGAAAATTGAAGAGCCATTTACTCAGGAAGAAGAAGAAGTGGATGCAGAGAAGCAGAGAATTACGAATCTTCTCAAAACGAGCATTGAAGATTTAAATCTAAGTGTTCGGGCATACAACTGCTTAAAGTCAGCAAATATAAATTCAATTGCTGAACTTGTTTCAAGAGATGAACAAGATCTATTGAAATTTAGAAATTTTGGAAAGAAATCACTTTCCGAACTCATTGAAGTCATAGAAGAAAAAAATCTCGAATTTGGAATGGATGTTTCCAAATATATCGACAAATAACAGGTAAGAATCATGCGTCACCGAGTAAAAGGAAGAAAATTAGGCAGAACTACACCTCATCGTAAAGCGACATTACGTGCATTGAGTTCTGCATTGATCCGAGAGCACAGAATTGAAACCACTGTAGCTAAAGCCAAAGAGCTCAGAACATTTGTAGAGCCACTTATTACCAGAGCTAAGGTAGATACTACCCATAACAGAAGACAGGTTTATTCCTATCTACAAGATAAAGTAGCTGTGACTCAACTGTTTGAGACAGTGGGACCGGCAGCTGCAGATCGACCGGGTGGGTATACCCGAGTACTTAAATTGGGATTCCGTGTAGGTGATGCGGCAGAGATGGCTGTGATTGAGTTGGTTGATTTTAATGATGTTCAGCCTGAGGGCAAAGAGTCTAAGAAAAAGAAAACAAGAAGAGCTGGTAAATCCAGTAAATCCGATGAGACTGAAGCGGCTCCAAAGAGTAAAAAAGGGGCAGCTAAAGAAGCGGCTGTAGCAGCGGAGACAGAAGTGGAAGAAGTAGAAGCTACTGAAGTTGAAGAAGCAACAGCTGAGAAAGGTGAAGAGACTGCAAAAGTTGAAACTGAGAAAGAGGAAGAAACGACTGCAGAGAGTGCGGAAGTTGAAACTAAAAAAGAAGTAGAGACGACCGCAGAAGGTCAAGAAGAGAAAGCTGAACCATCAGCAGAAAAATCGGAAAAAAAAGAAAGCAAGAAAGAGTCGGATGAAGTTGTTGCTAAAGAAGAAGATAAGGCGGCAGAAGAAGACGACGAAGAGGAGAAAAAATAGACCAATTTAATTAATTGTCAATTTAAGATTGACATTGATTGGTAACACTTCTTATATTGAAAATCTGCTTCGGAAAATATTCGATCTGAATAATCGTGGCAGGAAATGTTCTTTGAAGTTACTGAGAAGATATAGACAGATTGTTTGAGTGAGTGAATGGATGAGCTTTTCCAAGGATATAATTAGTTATATACAATGGAGAGTTTGATCCTGGCTCAGGACGAACGCTGGCGGCGGGCTTAACACATGCAAGTCGAAGGAGAAGGAAGGAGCTTGCTCTTTCCGGAGACTGGCGCACGGGTGAGTAACGCGTAGATAACCTGCCTATAGCTGGGGGATAACATCTCGAAAGAGGTGCTAATACCGCATAATGCAGCGGGGCCGCATGGCCACAGTTGTTAAAGCCTTCGGGCGGCTATAGATGGGTCTGCGTGCCATTAGTTAGTTGGTAGGGTAACGGCCTACCAAGGCGATGATGGCTAGGGGGTCTGAGAGGATGATCCCCCACACTGGGACTGAGACACGGCCCAGACTCCTACGGGAGGCAGCAGTGAGGAATCTTGCGCAATGGAGGAAACTCTGACGCAGCCACGCCGCGTGCCGGAAGACGGCCCTACGGGTTGTAAACGGCTTTTAATTGGGAAGAAGGTACGGGGTTTGCCCTGTATTGACGGTACCGATTGAATAAGCACCGGCTAACTCCGTGCCAGCAGCCGCGGTAATACGGAGGGTGCAAGCGTTGTCCGGAATCATTGGGTGTAAAGGGTGCGTAGGCTGGCTCTTAAGTCTGAGGTGAAATCTTGCCGCTTAACGGTAAAATGGCCTTGGATACTGGGAGTCTTGAATCTGACAGAGGTCGGTGGAATTCGTAGTGTAGCGGTGAAATGCATAGATATTACGAAGAACACCAGTGGCGAAGGCGGCCGGCTGGGTCAGTATTGACGCTGAGGCACGAGAGCGTGGGGAGCGAACAGGATTAGATACCCTGGTAGTCCACGCTGTAAACGATGTATGCTAGTTGTTGGGCCTTCGGGTTCAGTGACGCAGTTAACGCAGTAAGCATACCACCTGGGGAGTACGTTCGCAAGAATGAAACTCAAAGGAATTGACGGGGGCCCGCACAAGCGGTGGAGCATGTGGCTTAATTCGATGCAACGCGAAGAACCTTACCCGGGCTAAATCTGCCCTGACCGGCCCCGAAACGGGCCTTCTCTTCGGAGCAGGATGGAAGGTGCTGCATGGCTGTCGTCAGCTCGTGCCGTGAGGTGTTGCCTTAAGTGGCGCAACGAGCGCAACCCCTGTGGTTAGTTACCAGCACGTAATGGTGGGGACTCTAGCCAGACTGCCTACGCAAGTAGTGAGGAAGGTGGGGACGACGTCAAGTCATCATGGCCCTTATGTCCGGGGCTGCACACGTGCTACAATGGACGGTACAACGGGAAGCCACCCAGCGATGGGGAGCAGATCCGCAAAGCCGTTCCCAGTTCGGATTGGAGTCTGCAACTCGACTCCATGAAGGTGGAATCGCTAGTAATCGCGTATCAGCAACGACGCGGTGAATACGTTCCCGGGCCTTGTACACACCGCCCGTCAAGCGATGGAAGTCAGAAGTACCTGACGTCGCCGTGCTAACCTTCGGGGAGCAGGCGCCTAGGGTAAGTCTGGTAACTGGCGCTAAGTCGTAACAAGGTAGCCGTACCGGAAGGTGCGGCTGGATCACCTCCTGGATAAGTGAAAACTCAGCCCTGATCTCACCAAGCAATCTGTCTATATCTTCTAAGTTGGCCTTCACGGGCATGACGGGCTCTGCAAAGGAGTCCACACCGGGCCACATCCCCTATGGAAACATGGGCTTGTAGCTCAGGTGGTTAGAGCGCACGCCTGATAAGCGTGAGGTCGGAGGTTCAACTCCTCCCAAGCCCACAAGGCTGGGCCTGAATGGTTTTGGAAGGGGCAATGCCCTGCGCCCAAGGCTCACAGGCAACGGGAAGTGATGGTTGCGAAGCAGTGCTTCGCGGCTTGACTCCTCCGGAGCCCACTGAGTAGCGAAAAGGGGCTATAGCTCAGCTGGCTAGAGCACTGCCTTTGCAAGGCAGGGGTCCAGGGTTCGAATCCCTGTAGCTCCACAAGTAGTTTGGGTTTTGCGGAGTTTTGAGCACTAGGCAATGGTAGGCGTGGCGCAAAACAAGGCGTTGATTTTGCGGAGCAGTGCTCCGCGGGTTCGAATCCCTGTAGCTCCACGAGGAGGTAGTAAAAGAAGAAAATTTATTGATTATAAAGTGTACAGCGGTTGCCGTTTTTTTTTGGGCAATGGGCTGGAGCGGGGCTCGGTTCCCTGGCATCTTACAACGCTGCCGGTCTGAATGGATCAGTGGCGAAGTTCTTTGACGTAATGGTAGTAAATGTATGAAAATGTGTATGCGTGAGCATGCACAGTGATTTTTTTTTAGATCGAGGTAACAAATCGAGCTCATGTAAGCGAGTGTGGATTGTATCGGGGCGGGAACGCCTT
>Ga0222673_1000085_pt1:22500-56593 | contig 56593 bp, 65 predicted proteins | sample AntAcemetagen801_FD_179845 | JGI IMG/M metagenome (GOLD analysis project Ga0222673, IMG submission 179845) | Saline water microbial communities from Ace Lake, Antarctica - #801 | ecosystem: Environmental > Aquatic > Non-marine Saline and Alkaline > Saline | place: Antarctica: Ace...
TTGAAAGAGAGGGTAAACTGGGCCTTGGGACCGCATATGTAGAAGGGTTTAAATTTGCATTGGGAAAAGAGTATCTCTACATCTGTGAAATGGATGCCGATTTTTCTCACAGCCCAACTGATTTACCAAGATTGATCCACGCCGTGAGCAGCGGAAAAACGGACATCGCAATTGGATCACGCTATTCGAAGGGGATCAGCATCGTAAACTGGCCTCTAAGCCGACTCATTCTATCCTACTGTGCTAATGTTTATGCACGAAAGATTACCGGCCTGCCGATCAAGGATACAACAGCCGGTTTTAAATGTATTCATCGGAACGTCTTGGAAACATTAGATCTGGATAGGATACGATCCAATGGGTATGCATTTCAGATTGAAATTCATTTCAGAGCCTGGAATGCCGGTTTCAGGCTTCATGAGGTCTCCATCATCTTTAGAGAGAGGGAAGAAGGTGTTTCAAAAATGTCACGATCTATTGTCCGTGAAGCAGTATGGAGAGTGTGGAGCTTGAAGGTAAAGAGTTTGATTGGATCACTTTAGCCCTTATTCACTTCCCTGTCCGCGCATTTTCCAACACTCACATTTTTTGCCATACTTGATACAGATTGGATGGTCAGGAGGAGAAGATAACCTCGCTTTGCACGCATTTCGGCCGTGGTGAATCAGCAGGTGCGAAAGGTCAGTCCACTTCTCTCTCGGAAAAAGAGCCATTAAATCGCGCTCTATCTTATCCGTATTTTTCTCTTCTTTAGTTAAACCCAGTCTATTGGATATTCGGCGGACATGAGTGTCAACTACCACACCTTCATTGATGCCAAATGCGTTGCCCAGAACTACATTTGCAGTTTTTCTGGCAGCTCCCCGCAACGTAAGCAGCTCCTCCATCGTTTTTGGCACATCTCCATCAAACTCTTCTACCAATGTCTGAGAAGCTTCTTTTAACGATTTGGCTTTATTTCGGAAAAAACCAGTGGTTCGTACAAGTTCTTCAAGTTCATCAAGTGGTGCCTCGGCCATCGCTTCAGGTGTAGGGTATGCCTTGAATAAATCCGGTGTAACCTTATTTACACGGACATCGGTGCATTGTGCACTCAGAATGGTCGCAATCAGTAGCTCAAAAGCATTACTGTGATTTAGCTCACAATAAGCATTCGGATAGTGTTTCACGAGCTTATCATAAATTTCTAACGCGCGGTCGATCTGTTTCTTTGATTTTTTGGGAATTTTAACCACTTTTTTGGATGTGATTCATTTAAATTTTCAATTTTAAACTCTATTCAAATAGAACTTACTGAATATTTTGATAGGTCTCATAATCAGCCCGGGTATTTAGATTTCTAGCCAAATTGTACAGTGGGTTAGTCAAATCATTCAGTTTACAGTGAGGCCATTCAAAAGAGCGTTAAAATTTTTTGAATTGATTTAAATAGATCAAACATCCTATAACCCAAATCACTAAGTGTCATTTTAATTAAAGATTCCATCCTGATAAACGATTATCTTCTCTACTGCATTCAATGGATTGAAATAGACTATACTTTCTTTTAAAAAGATGATTAATGGACATTTAGGGATGAATAAAAAAATAGCATATGGTACCATCCTGCTGTTAACACTGATCTATATTTTCAGTTTTATCGACCGTCAGATCGTGGCAGTTTTGGGCTCACAAATCCGGGATTCTTTGATGCTGAGTAATTTTCATATCGGCCTGCTGTACGGACCTGCATTTTCATTTATTTATGCGATTTCAGGAATTCCAATGGGTCGGCTGACAGATAGAACTTCCAGAAAATGGATGATTGCGATCGGACTCTTTACATGGAGTTTAATGACAGTTTTAAGTGGTTTTGCAGCTTCTTTTACATTTTTGATTGTAGCGAGGCTGTTTGTGGGATTGAGTCAGTCTATGCTGAGTCCGGCAGTCTATTCGTATATGGCAGACTCTTTTTCACATCAAAAGAGAGCCACTATTTTTTCCATCTATGCAAGCGGAATATTTATAGGTGTTGGACTTTCATTTCTGGTTGGAGGCGCCATTTCTTTAAATTATGATTGGCAAACTGCAATGATTGCAGTTGGTCTGCCCGGAATTATTCTGGTTCCGATCGTTTTATGGTATTTAAAAGAACCGGAGAGATTAACAAAGAGTGAACTGTTTGAGAATAACTTGATGGGTGAGGTTAGATTAATACTGTTGAAACCGTCTGTTCGATGGCATCTGATCGGTTTTTCAGCGTTAGCGTGTACCGGATATACTCTACTGGCTTTCATCAGTACTCTGTTTAGTGATGTATATGGAAGACCCGAGTTGATCTCAATATATGGGTTTTTCATGTTTGGGGTGGCAGGTACAGTTATTCTCTCAGGGAAATGTGCAGATATTCTTGCAAAAAAAAATCCGGCCAGACGCTTTTGGATGGGGATGATTGCTGCAGTAGGTGGAATTCCTTTTTATCTTTACGGCCTCTTCACAACCAACACAGATCTTGGGTTTATAAGTATGGGAATCGGTGTTTTGATTTCATCGTCATACAATGGTGTGGCTGCAGCACTGCTTCAATATTTTGTTCATTCACATCAACGAGCTTTAGCCGGCGGACTCTATCTTTTTGTAATCAGTATAGCAGGTTTCGGGTTAGGCCCCCCTTTAACCGGATGGCTGTCTGATGTGATCTACTCAGGCCAATTTGCAATTTCAAAAGCAATCATCACAGTTATTCTAATTTGCAGTGTGATAGCCGTATATTCTTTCCGAAAAGCGATGAAATACTATACAGAAGATGCTGTTTCAGGCGATCAAGCCAATATAGTTTCAACTTGATTCATCCTACTTTAATGCATATAACAAAAAATCAATGTCAACAAGTAAGAAAGACCGATCTAAAGAATTAATTGATATTACCCGTTGGAAGGAGATTCCTTATCTGATTATGAAGGGATTTTTGATGGGATCAGCTGATATTGTACCCGGGGTAAGTGGTGGAACAATGGCACTGATAACAGGAATTTATGATCGATTGATCTATGCCATTAAAAGTTTTGATTATCAAGCCCTAAAATTCACTCTTAGCTTCCGGATTCGGGATCTGTTTAATCATATACATTGGAGATTTTTTCTTTTCCTGGGGATGGGTATGGTATTGGCAATATTCTTTTTTACCCGGATTATCCCGTTGCAGGTATATATGTTTACCCATCCGGAATGGGTATATGGTCTGTTTTTCGGTCTTATAATAGGTTCCATCTTTTTGTTGTTAGCTGAAATCGATCCATCAGACAGAAATTGGAAAAATTTAATACCTATGATTGGGGGTACATTATTCGGTTTCTGGGTAGTGAATCTTGTACCAACCGATACACCGGAAACTTTTGGATTTGTCTTCTTAACAGGCTCTGTTGCTATTTCTGCAATGGTATTACCGGGTATTTCAGGGTCATACCTTCTGCTGATTTTTAGAAAATATGACTACATATTATCTCAATTAAGTACACTTGGAACATCTGAGACAATAAATGGTCTCATCAATCTGCTTCCATTTATTCTCGGTTGTATATTCGGGATTATTATCTTTTCAAGAGTCTTATCCTGGTTGTTAGAGAGATATTATACATTAACTATTAACCTCTTGATAGGGTTTTTGATAGGGTCACTTTGGGTGATTTGGCCATATCAAAATAGAGAGTACATTGAGATGGTTCGTACTGCAGAAACGGTAAGGATTGATGATCCACTGGTTGAAGAATTGAGTGAAGAGGAGCGTTCAATTTTAGGCCCTGAGTATAAGAGATTAGGAGAGAGAGTAATGGATTCGGAAACCGGACAACAAACGGATCAGATAGAAATAGAATTGGTATCACGTAAGCTTATTTCCAGTACTCCGTTCTTTCCCTGGAGCGAACTACATAACGATTTTGATTCAAGTAAAAAATGGGATGGATTATTCGGGATTTTTTCGGGGATGCTGCTGATATCTCTGATATTTTTTATCAGAAATAAAAAGGTGGAGTAAGGTGAGTGTAGTTCTACGTTTAATTAGGAAGAGATATTGACATTCCAAACTTAAAGAATTGCTCTGTTTTTCGTATTTTTAAGTAAGAACTAAAATATAATATCGGGAGATTTAAAATGGTCAAATTAAATAAAATATTAGTACCAACAGATTTTTCTAAAGGAAGTGAAACAGCCTATTCGGTTGCGCAAAGTATTACAGACACGTTTGGCGGCACAATTGATTTTATCCACGTCATTCCCATGTTAAAGTATTTCAATGAGAGTATAAAGCGGTTAGGAGTTCCACTTGATATCAATAATGATGTTTACCCTAAAATTATTGATGAATCTAAGATAAAGCTGAAAAAAGCGATGGATCAGTACCTTAAAGAGAAAAATAAGGGAAAACAGATTGTAAAAATTGACAGACGTCCATCTGAGAAAATCGTTCAGTATGCAACGAAGCATGGTTATGACATGATTATCATGGGTTCAAAGGGGAAAGATGAGTCATCATTTGTGCGTGGTGGTGTAACTGAAAGAGTGATTAGAAAATCCAAAATACCGGTTTTTTCAGTAGACAGCCGTTTTGATAAAAACAAAGTTAAACATGTGATGATGAGTACTGATACTTCTGAATTGTCACTATCGGTTTTTCCAATGGCTGTAGCAATTGCAGATGCTTATAAAGCGGACCTTACTCTTTTTCATGTGATTGAACTATATGGAAATAGTCCAGATGAGCTCGCAATAAGTGCTCAAAAAGGGGAGATGGTTTCAATTTATGAGGGGATCATTGATCGGGTGAATAGTTATCTGGATAAACGAAAGCTCGACAATATTCATGTGCAGCGCACGGGAGTAACATTCGAAGATGAAGTGATATTGACAGATGAGAAGGGTTCGATGGGAAGAACTATCAAACTATTTACTAAAATTGAAAAAGGGATCTCTGCTCATTATGAAATTGATTCATACGCATCAGATAATGCAGACTTGGTAGTGATGGCTACACATGGCCATAGCGGTTTTGCACATTTGATTTTGGGATCTACTGCTGAAAAAGTTGCTCAGAATGTGAGAAAACCTGTAATTACAGTACGCCCTGATGAGGAAGACTTCAAAACAAAGTGATCGAATGAAAACTAACATAAATAAGGATGAGTACGGAGAGTATTACGGTCGGTATGTAAAGCATAGTAACGGGTCGGACCTGGCGCAGTTACTGTCAGAAAACCGTGTTGCTATGAAAGAGATGCTTAAAGATCTTAATGATGCAAAAGCTCTTTACCGGTATGAAGAGGGGAAGTGGTCGATCAAAGAAGTGTTGGGACATGTTATCGATACGGAGCGTATTTTTAATTATCGAGTATTATCACTGGTCAGGGGAGAAGAGAGGCCTTTACCGGGTTATGATCAGGATCACTATATGAAAATTGTAAATTTTGATCGGTATTCAGTGAAAGAGCTTCAAAGTCAGTATTCAGCAACAAGAGATTATACTCTTTCGCTATTCGGGTCATTCAGCGATGATGAAATGATCTCCAGAGGTGTTATAAATGGGTCTTCATTTACGGTGAGAGCAGTTGGATATGTCATCGCAGGTCATGAGATGCACCATCGCTCCATTCTAAAAGAGAAATATCAACTTACAGGAAGTGCAAATTAATTAGTACTCAATTCGACAATTAAGCAGCAACTTGTAGATTTGAATAATAGTTGACTAATAACGAGAGTGATTAAAAATGAATAAGATTGTTATTTATGGCAGTTACGGATATACAGGTAATCTGATTGCAGAGTTGGCCTCGAAATCTGACTTGAATGTGATTCTCTCGGGCAGAGATGACCAAAAATTGACGGAGCAGTCGGCAAGACTTGGATTGTCTTATCGAAGGGCATCTCTTGATTCTAATGAAGAAATGGATCATCTACTTAGTGGTGCAGATATTGTTATACATTGTGCCGGTCCCTTTGTCCGTACCTGGAAGTCGATGGCAGAAGCCTGTATTCGAAACCAATGTCACTATTTGGATATCACCGGAGAGATACTCGTTTTTGAGTCACTGAAAAAAATGGACTCTCAATTTAAAGAGGCAGGAATCATGGCGATGGCCGGAACCGGTTTTGATGTGGTACCAACGGATTGCATCGCATCGATGTTATCATCCCGTATGCCGGACGCTGAGAAACTGGAATTAGCATTTATGAGTTTAGGAGGGGGAATATCCAGAGGAACTGCTAAATCGATGATTGAAAAAATTGGAGAGGGTGGTTTGATCCGAAAGAAGGGTAAACTTAAATCAGTTCCCATAGCTTATAAAACGAGAAAGGTCGATTTTGGTAAAAAAGAGTCACTATCTGTTTCAATACCTTGGGGTGATATTTCCACGGCCTATACCACCACTGGCATTCCGGATATTACTGTTTATATGAGTTCCCCTGTAAATATGATCCGTTTAATGAAACTATCCAACTATATTCGATTTTTGTTGCGAATGAGATTTGTCAAGAACAGGCTATTGAAAAAAATTGATAAAAGGCCGGCCGGACCTGATGTTACCCAGCGTGAACAGGGGAAAACGTATATTTGGGGAAGAGTTGAGAATAGAACCGAAGAACATCTTGAGGCGGTCATTGAAACGTGTGAAGGATATCGTTTAACTGCTGAAATGGCATGGAATATTGCCAATAAAGTGAATAATGGGCATTTTGAAAAGGGTTATCATACCCCTTCAAAAGTATATGGATCTGATCTGATATTTGAACATCCGGATACAAAATGGATTAAGGAATTGAAATAAATAATGAACAGTTGAGAGTTTGAAATATATAAATTGTGTGAGGTAAATCATGTCTGATAAGAAATCGAATAAAATCGTACATATTCATTTAGGGGAGAAAAACTACAGGACGGTAATGCATGCCGGTCGACACGAGTTGATTAGTGATGAACCGATACATTCAGGAGGTGAAGATCAAGGGCCGGATCCTTATGACTATCTACTGATGTCCCTGGGTTCGTGTAGTGTGATTACAATGAAAATGTATGCAGATCGTAAAAAATGGCCTATTGAGGAGCTTTTTATAGAGATGTTACACTACAAAAAGGAGATTCAAGGGGATGATGGCAAACCGGAAAAACAAGATGTAATTGAAAAAGAGGTGATCATAAAGGGCGATTTAACCGAAGAACAGATTGAACGTCTGGTTGAGATTTCTAAAAAATGTCCGGTTCACAAGACATTGATGAAAAGTGTTGAGATCGTGACACGTTCCGAAATTAATGAGTAATTTCTATGTTGGTATCGCAATAACAGCTTGTAGATGATCTTTAACAGGGAATGATAAATTAATTCGTTCCCACTCTTGGCGACAGCAAAAATCAAAAATAATAAAGAGCTCCTTATTTGGGATTGCATCACCGCCAGACTGTAATGACTCTTTCCAATTTCCCAAATTTAACCATGTAAAGGGATTGTTGTGTTTTGATGTCAAGACGAACCAGGTTTTATGTTTAAAACTTTCAAGATCCAAGTCCATTCTAAAGGGAAGATCCGTTTTGGCGATATCAAACTGGTATTTTTCAGTAATGGAACGAAGTTTTTCTTCACCTGAATAATTGTATATCTCACTTTGCAAAATAGGAAATGGATCTTTTGAACTTTCAATCCGGTCTTCAAGTCTGATTGTCGCAATAATTTCCGGGGCCTCCAAATTAGGGAAACTTTGAATAAGGTAACTGGATCCTGTTCTTTCAACTTTAATAGATAATGCTTTGAGGATCTGTCCTATTGTAATGACTGCACAGCGATATTCTTTTTTTTGTTCATTTAATTGTGGTTGAACAGAAAGTTCAAGTAGATTCCCCGAGACTCTATATTTCCATTGAGTTGAACCGAAATAATGGCTGTTATTTTTAATATTTAAAATCCAATTTTTTAACATCGATCCAGAGAATAAGATAAATTACTAGGGATATTTTTTGACTGTGAAGTAAATAGGGTACTACCTAAATATCAGAGTAATGAGGCAGAGTTATTCAAAGAGAAAGTCTGATAGGGAGGTAAGGATATCCCCTAACCTGGGGTATTGTATAGAACTAAATTCTGATTAGAAATTTAGTATTGATCATGATCAATCTTATAACGTGAATCTATTTTATCGATTCAATTGATTATTGTAGGTAGGGCACAATTGACAAATTGCATCTGTTTCTGATGCTATGAGGTCAAAATTAACCGTTAACTCATCATTAGCTTTAATCAACCCCATCAATGCAGTAGGAGGGGTTACATCATAATCAGACATTTTAATGGTTGTATTACCGATGACACGAACTTTGTTTGCCTCCAGAAAAAATGCTCGGGTATTAAAACGAATATTTCTTGTATTGCCTGCAACAGTTAGAAAACCGCTGACCTCTAAATCAAAAGCTTGATCATTTTCACTTGGCATCTCAAGTATCTCAGCACTACCAAACAGAAATGTGATTTCAGGGAATTCAGATGATTTCAGGGCGTCTTGAAGATCTCTGTTCATTCTGTTTTTTCCGCACTCAAAACCATCAACCCTGATTTCAACTTGAAGAAATACTCTCCCCTGTTCTTCCTGTATAAACTCAATCTGTTCGTTACTATCAATGAGTGATGCTTCGCCAGAGTACTGGTTTGCCTGGCATTCAAACTCGTTGATATTCGACCTGCCCTCTATCCAAAGCCTGCTTGAGGAATCTGGGATATAGGTAATTTGAGAGTAAACTACTTCACCCAAGCCTAAAAGGGCAAATAATATGATGAGTGGAAGGGATATTATTTGAGTAAAGTATTTCATTTAAGAACCAAGAACATAAGTGTTTGATATCTATCTTGAAAAAGTGACAGAATAGAGTATAACTATCTCGTCACGAGCTCTGATTGTTCCAAACACTGCAGTTGGCGGATCAATATTGAAGCTTGTCATGAGTAGATCTTGTGTACCGGAGAATGTAACAGATCCATTTTCATTGACAAGAGCATCTACAGACATTGTAACACATTGATCGACACCGGCAGCATTAACAACTCCATTCGCAGTAATTGTAGCCTTATTTGCATTCAATTCAACAGCTGTAATTTCAGTGAGATTAAATGTGATCACCGGATGATCCTTGTCTTTCAGATATTTATGCATATTTTTGGTGAGACCACCTGAGTCGGATTCAATTCCTGATACCGGAATAGAAATGGTCATCGATTTAAATACCTCTGAACTGAATGATCCCAGAGAAAAATCCTCAATTGAAGTAAAGATTATTGTGCCCTCTGCCTCGGTAATATCAGCCTCCCACTTTTTGACATTTGAGTCACCATCTATCTTAAATTCCTGGATCTCAGTGAGGTTAAGAGTAATGTCTTGAGCTACTGCTGAAGAGAACAGAAATAAGAGTAAGAGGGTAAATGTATAAATAATTGTTTTTTTCATAATGATCTAAAATTAAGAGGGTTGTTTTAGATACAACCCTCTAAAGTTAATATTGTTTCTGAACTGTAAGTAATAAGTATTATTTAGAAACTTACTACGGCTTCAAGCATCAGTCCGCTGAATCCGGCATCTTCAAGTTGACCGGGGAAGTCGGTATATTTCTGACTTACATATTCTAATTTTGCAAGAACATTATTTGTCATAAACCAACCGCCACCGATATTAGTTCTGGATATTTCAACATCCTGTCCACTTACTAATTTTCCGGTAACCAGATTGTAACGTCCGCCTATGTAAAGGTTTTCGTTAGCACCTAATCGGTAGATTAATTCAGCACCATACTGAGTGAAATTTCTTGATTCTGTTTCAGAAGATCTTTGACCGCTGATAGTTTCGATAACTCCGAAAAACTCAAGACCATGGAATTTAATAAATGGATTGATCATTATCGAAGTCATTTCACCGCCAAGAGGTCCACCTGGTGCACGACCTGAAAGTGTATATGATGGGTCAAATCTGCCACTGAAATTGCCCCCATTGGCCACGTTGTAGTATCTTGCACCCGCACGGTCGCCGGAGTAAAGGTAGATGCTTGCAGCTTGTGATGTAGTATAGATAGAACCTGTCAGTCTTACACGTAAATCTTCATTGATTTGAGAATCGTAACCGACTTTTCCAACAAAAGAAGCTTTGGTTTCGACGTCAGACTTAACAGTACTTTGATTCAGTTTACCATTTGTCAAACCGAGCATGAGGAGGAATCCATTGTTCTGGAAGTATACTTCGGTGCCAACTTCAGTTGTAAAGGAGTCCATAATGTAGTTTCCTACGAATGGATTGAATATCGCTTGTCCGTTGTCGGATCTTCTGAAATGAGCATCTCCATAGTTAGTCTCCATGTGGCCTACTTTAATGGTCACTTTGTCCATTAGGTTGTCAAGAAAACCCTCCTCAATAAAATCGAGTCGGTCAATCTGGAGATATCCACCTTTGACCCACGCCTCTGAATGGTTTCGTGAGGAAAGGTATGTACGCAGGTGCATTCTGACACCTCTATGTAATTGGACATCCAGATCCAAATTGGAAGTGGCCAAATTAAAATTGGATTGTAATTCTGCAGAAAGATCGTTGTCGTTCGACAGTCCCTGGAACTGAAGCGTATTGGAGCCGCCAATTCTGACTTTAAGTCCGTCAAACTTGACATCGGTTTCTTTAGGTGTTTCAAATACATTCAATCCTGATTTGTCAGGAGATCTGAAGTATTGTAAGTCTCTCTTTTCTTGAGCCACAGCCTGTGACTCAAAAATCGTAAGTGACAGTAAAAGTATGGTAAGTGTTGTTATGATTGTTTTCATGATTGTTTTACTCTGGTTATTTTTACTTGTTAAAAATTCGTTGTGATTTTATTTAAGTGTAGTATGTCTAACTTGATTATCACGGAATTAATATCAGAAGCTTTAAATAAAAGAGTCAGGGGTATTATACTGAATGAGAAGTAGGGGCTTCCCCTACATGTAGTAGTGCATCCCCCTATTAACATCAGTGGAAATGTAAAATATTCAGTGGGTAAGCAAGTAATTTAGATTACTTAATTAACTGTTAAACAATGAGATACGGGTTTAACACAATAATGAAGTGTAATAAAGATGAATAAATATCAGACTATCTGGAGCTCTCTTCGACCCACCGAACGGCGTGTCGCATAAGTTCATTGGCGGTATCCAACTGTAATTTTTCTTTGATATTGGCTCGATGTGATTCAACAGTTTTTACCGAGATATGTAGTTTTTTGCCGATATCTTTTGTGGATGATCCTGTACCGGTTAATTCAAAAACTTCAAGTTCACGATCACTGAGTAAGTCGAGGGGATTATCACTATTGGATGAGTTGCCGGAGGCGATTTTCATGATCATTTTGGAGCCGATCTTATCACTCAGATAAATACCTCCCTTTAATATTTGGCGAAGTGCTGTTACGAGTGTTTCACCGGCTTCCAATTTCATCAAATATCCCTTGGCTCCGGCTCGTATGGCTCTTTCTGCATAAAGTTCTTCATCATGACGTGATACAACCAATATTTTCAGATCAGGCATTTGATGGAGTATATTCTTAGTCAGTTCTATCCCGTTCATACCCGGTAAAGAGATATCAAAAACGGCTGCATCCGGTTTTAGATCGATAATCTCGGTTATCCCTTCTTCAGCACTCTCCGCTTGGCCACAGACTTCAAACCCCATCTCTTTTTCGATGGTCATAACCAATCCTTTTCTCATCAATGGATGATCGTCGACTATGTAAATACGTTTATCCGTTGCCATATCAGAGTTTTAAATTATTTTAAAGGTAAATGAGAATAACATCTCAATATAATCATTTTCTTATTTTATAAGTTGATCCTACTGCAAGTAGAATTATGCTGATAGCAGCACCACCCAATTCACTCTCCTGTATACGGAGATTGGCCCCAATAAGGTTAGAACGAAACTGCATAATTCGAACACCAAGGCCTTTTCCTTTTTCCCAGTCCGGTGAGAAGCCCGTGCCATCATCTTCAATTGAGAGAATCATCTTATCATTGTCAATTGTCATCCTGATCATGACGTTAGAAGCATTCCCATGTTTTACGGCGTTACTCGTCGCTTCCTGAATAATTCTATAGAGATGAGAAAGTGACGTTGGATCGTCAAAGCTAATGTCTACAAATTCAACTAAAGTACATTTGATATTAAAAAGTTTTTCTGCATTCTCAGCCATTCTGAGGATTGCTGCTTTGAGTCCGTTTGATTCCAGTTCAACCGGAATAAGTGTTCTGGATAAGTTTCGTGCATATTCATCGGCTTCACGGATCAGTTTTGTGATCTCTTCAGATTCAGAGGCCAGGTGATGATTCTGTTCTTTTAAAGAAGAAGCGATACTTTTGTTAATTAGAGTGATACCGGTTAACATCTGCCCCAGGCCGTCGTGCAGATCTTGACCAATACGACGTCTTTCATGTTCGCTGATTCGCAATACCTCCTGTTCGAGTCGTCGCTGTTCAGTTATATCCCGTACAATTCCGGTAAAAAGCTTTTCGTCATTTGCGTTAACCTCACTTACGGCCAGATACATTGGGAACATAGAACCATCTTTACGTTGCCCCGTAACCTCTCTGCCAATTCCGATAATTTTTCTTTCTCCGGTAGTGTGGTAGTTGTTAATGTAACCGTCGTGTTCTCTTTTATAGGGTTGAGGCATTAGCATACTTACATTTTTACCAATCACATCAGAATCTTGAAAAAGGAATAGTTTTTCAGCGGCCTGATTAAAAGATCGAATCAGGCCACGTTCATCAATTGTGATGATTGCATCTACAGTTGTGCTTAAAATAGCACGGACTCTGGCTTCACTCTCTCTTAGTTTCTGTTCAATGAGAAATTGGCCCTGTTTATTCCTTGCCTGTCGTTCAGCAAACTCTATTCGGATATCCAGCCGTTGCTCATCGAATAATGATTCTAAAATATATTGGTCCACATCAGCATCCAGTAATTTATATAACTGATCTACATCTGATTTATTTATGATTGAATAGATAGTGAATCTGCGCCCGTCTTTTTTAGCCCGTATAAGCCGGCTGAAGTTTAATGTCTTATCTAAGTTATCAGTGAGGAAGATGAGTGAGATATTATTTTCATCCAACAGAGATAGCAGGTCATCAGAAGGTTCCTCAATAAGAAGAGTATGATTTCTTTTTTCGAGAGCCTTGGTTAAAACATCCCTCACATCTTTGTTAAATCCCGTGATTAGTGTATTCATTCTGCACGACTACTTTGAAAAAGATTCTGAACCCAATAAATATATAGATATAAGTTCTGTATTTGATTTACTAATTAATATCATCATTTATTAGTGTTTAAATAGTTAATTAATTTGAGTTTTTCCATCCTCCCATTCTATTTCAAGTGATCGATCAGAATTAAGGGCAGCTTTATTCCGAATCCATTTTCCATCCTGCAGAATCCTTGTAAACCCTCTTTCAAGGGGTGTTTTGGGGTTGAATTCTTCTAACTTATGGAGATGAGAATGGAGTTTTTCTTTTTTTAAAAAGAGTAATCGATCATATTTGTAAAAGAGTCCCTGATTCAATACTGAGAGGTAGTCACTCAATTCCCGAACTCTGTTTTTCGGCCCCGACTGTTCAAAAATGGATCTTAATTGCTGATATTTGCTTAGATATTGGCGATGATTACGTTCTTGATAGGTATATACCTTATCGGTAAGTGAGGTAAGATGATTCCTGAGATATTTAAGTTTATCCTGTACAACCAGAAGTGCATGTGAGTGGACCAATCGATCTACATAATCCCGGTAATGCTGTATTTTTTGTTTGATTACAGTATCTATAGATTGGGTGAGTCCATCTATCTGATATCGCAGTTCATTAATATCCGGAGTGGCTAGGATAACGGATTGTGTCGGTGTTGCGGCTCTGGCATCAGCTACAAAATCGGAAATACTGAAATCCACTTCGTGTCCGACCGCACTGATAATAGGTATCGGGCAGTCATAAATAGATCTGGCTACGATCTCCTCATTAAAAGGCCATAAATCTTCTAATGAACCTCCTCCACGTCCGATGATCAATAGATCAACTGGATTCTTTTGTTGAGCAAAAAAAACGATGGCATTCGCAATTTCTCCGGCTGCATTGAGCCCTTGAACAGAAGCATGGTGAAGATAGAGAGTGGCAACGGGCCATCGTTGCTCCATAGTTGAACGAATATCATGAAATGCTGCACCGGTTGAAGAGGTAATCACCCCGATTTTTTTGGGATAACCGGGAATTTTCTTTTTGTGAGATTGGTCAAATAGACCTTCCGCTTCCAGTTTCTTTTTAAGCTCTTCAAATTTTTGCTGTAGTCGTCCAACTCCGGCTTGCTGAACAAGGGTTACAATCATTTGATATCGACCGTGTGGAGCATAAAGCTGGATATCACCACCCAATACAACTTGCTGACCATCACGTATATCCAGATTCATCCTCTCGGCGCTGTTTCGCCAAATAACACAAGGTAACTGTGCATTGTCGTCTTTAACGGTAAAGTAGAAGTGCCCATTTCGGCTTTGACTCAGATTACTGATTTCCCCTTCGACCAGTACATCGCGAAAATTTTGTTCCAGAATCTGTTTGATTTTTTGGGTCAGTTCTGAAACTGATGGGACATCGAAGGAAAATGGAATTTGATTGGGCATGGTTTGGATCGTATGCGATGCAGACTCCGTCATGGAGCAGGACCTGTGAAAAGGATAGTAGAATGAATTTGATTGTTAATGGGTTAGAAATTACTTTTTTAGACGGCAAACGGCAAACGGCAAACGGCAAACGGCAAACGGCAAACGGCAAACGGCCAAGAATTCCTAACATTCAATAATTCCTTACTAAAACAAATTCTATGTGTGGACGATACGTACTGAGTGCAGCTGTTGAGGAGCTGGTCAAGAAATATGGAGCGATTCCTAAAGGGCTGTTTCGTGCTGAGCCCAGCTATAATGTTGCGCCATCTACCCATATGCCTATTGTGACTGAAAGGGGAGATGATCGAACGGTCTCTCTGAGCCGGTGGGGGCTTGTTCCATTTTGGGCCAAAAGTCGCGATACTGGCTACAGTATGATCAATGCACGTTCGGAAACTTTGGATGAGAAACGTTCTTTTAGTCAGCCTTTCGCCTCTCGTCGTTGCATCGTGCCGGCTGATGGATTTTATGAATGGAAAAAAAGTTCTGCAGGTAAGATTCCCTACTATATCACGACTCCAGACCGTATTTTGATGAATTTTGCAGGACTTTATGAGCTCTGGAAAGATGATGATGGGGAGTTGGTCAATAGTTTTACCATTATCACCACATCTGCAAATACGACAGTGGAGGACCTTCACGACCGTATGCCTGCAATGTTGCTTCCCGAAGAGTTTGATTTCTGGCTGGATCCGAATAACAGCGATCTTTCTGCTCTTAAAGATCTGCTCAGGCCATGGCCCGATGATGCGATGACACTCTACAGAGTCGGGACCGAGGTGAATAATGCACGGAATAACGGTGCCCGTCTGATTGAGCCGTATCGTGATGTGTTTGGATGATCAAGAGAGTGAGAAGACACGAGCTACTCCTTCTCACTTCTGCGGGTTCACTTTTCCACTTGCTATATGTATAAAGTATGTGTAATCTACGTTCGTGTGATCGCCTTGACAGACAATAGGCACCTGATCATTCAGAAGACAAATCATCCTGAGCAGTGGAAAAGAGATCATTTCAACCCATCAATGTACTTAACGTGATACGCGGTTTTCAGCATCCTGAAATACCGCATCATATTACACCGTATCGGTTTGAGACACGACAGGGAGAGAAACACCGAATTGCAGAGATCAGACAAGTGCACCGGGAACGGGTTGGGAAGGCTTTTCATTACCACTTTGTAGTAAAGAGCGCAGAACAGAGGTACTTTCACCTTGTATTTGACACAGGCCCTCTCACATGGAACCTGGTGCAAGAAGTGGATGAAGAACTCTTTTTTTCATAGTAATTGAGTATTTTGAATAATAATCATCATTGTAAGAGGAGAATTAAATGGAACCGATCGCAGAAGCTTTGGAGGAGACTCAAACCCTTGTTCTTTTCACTGTTTTGATCCTACTCATCATGTGGGAATCGATCCATCCGTTTTATGAATATTTTACAGGATCAGTAAAGAACAGGGGGAAGCATGCATTTCGAAACCTGATCATTGGTGGCATTAATGGCTTGGTGGTCAGTATTCTGTTTGCCGGGTTATGGCTTGCAGCAACTGTGTGGGCGGAAGAGAATCGTTTCGGATTGATGCACTGGCTTCAGGATGCTGTCGGGCTTCCGATATGGGCGCATGCAATAGGGGCGATACTACTATTGGATATGTGGCTCTATGTCTGGCACAGAATAAATCACGAAGTCCCTTTCTTCTGGAGATTTCACAGTGTTCATCATTCTGACAATAAGATGGATGTGACAACAGCCAGTCGGTTTCATCTGGGTGAAATCTTATTTTCATCGATTTTTCGAATCTTTATCATTGCCTTTTTCGGTGTTTATTTTTGGGAGATCGTACTTTATGAAATAGTTATGTTTTCTGTGGTGATGTTTCACCATGCCAACGTGGGGCTCTCTGAAAAGTACGATCGAATTCTCAGAGCGATTATTGTAACTCCGAACATGCACCGGGTCCATCATTCGCGATGGCAGCCGGAGACAGATTCCAACTACAGTTCTCTGTTTTCATTTTGGGATCGGATTGCACGAACATTTCGACATAATCCTAAACCGGAGTCAATCCGGCTGGGACTTGATCAATTTGACAAAGAGGAAGATCAAACCATTAAGGGTATGCTCAAAACACCGTTTGATCAGAGAAGCAAGTAAAGCCCTGCTGCAATCACTGCTCCTACCATAGGTGCAACAACGGGGACCCATGCGTAAGCCCAATCACTACTGCCTTTGTTAGAGAAAGGAAGCAGAGCATGAGCGATTCTGGGGCCCAAATCCCGGGCCGGATTAATGGCATAACCTGTGGGGCCACCCAAAGCAAGACCAATTCCCAAAACTAACAGCCCAACCGGGAGTGCTGAGAGAGCTCCAAGACCAAAACCAACCTCCTCACCATTCAGAATAATAGTCGTAAGTAACTCGCCATCTACACTCGTAAAACCGGGAGCTGCAATGTATAGAACACCAAAAATCAGTATAAATGTACCTATGACCTCAGTGATAAAATTTGAACCATAGTTACGAATTTCAGGTCCGGTCGAAAAAACAGCCAGTTTCGTAGGGCCATCTTCTGTAGCTTCAAAATGATCTTTATATGCGAACCAAACGAGTGAAGATCCTAAAAATGCCCCAAATACTTGTGCAATGATATATGGAAAAACCAAGCCCCAGTCGAAGAGTCCGGCTGTGGCCAATCCCAAGGTAACGGCCGGATTAATATGAGCGCCACTATACTGGCCAACGGTAAAAACGGCAATAAATACACCCATTGCCCATCCCCAAGTAATCACAATCCATCCACTACTGTTTCCTTTTGTTTTATTAAGTATAACATTGGCGACAACACCTGAACCGAATAACATCAATATTGCTGTCCCAATAATTTCAGCTATAAATGGCGACATTTTTCCTCTGTTTTAGTTTTAAAGGGTTTAAAGATCAATCTATTATAAATAAAAAAAATCAGTTATGGATATTTATTGTCATTTACGGGCAGGGGTTGCTAAATGTGCAGTCGAAGTGGTAGTCTAAACATCATCTTGAGTAGACACAGACGATAGTAAGTTAAAGATTGTCGAGACAGTGATTGCTGAAAAGGTTGGGGCAATCAGTCTGACATTCTTATTTTGAATGTAGATTAATTCAAGCTCTGGGATGAAATTCTTTATGAATCTGATGCAGGAGACTTCGATCGACATGTGTATAGATTTCAGTCGTAATAATAGATGAGTGGCCCAACATCTCTTGAACAGCCCTAAGGTCAGCTCCTCCTTCCAGAAGATGAGTGGCAAAGGAATGACGAAAAATGTGCGGATATACATTTTTTTTAATCCCTGCTTTTTCGGCATATTTATTCACAATATTCCAGATGCTCATTCGGGAAAGCGGGCCACCTCTTTGATTAATAAAAACCCGGTTTTTACTTTTTTCCGGTTTTTTAGTGTTTAAGAAGTCATTTCTTGCATTTTCAACATAGTGCTCTACAGCTTTTTGAGCTAATTCTCCCATGGGAACCAGTCGTTCTTTATTTCCCTTACCGATCACTTTAATAAATCCAATTTCAAAATAAAGGTCATCCACTTCCAGATCTGTTAGTTCGCTGACCCTCATCCCACTTGCATAAAGAGTCTCCACTATGGCTGCGTCTCTTGCTCCTACGGAAAGAGTTCTATCAACAGAATCTATTATCTGTTCTACTTCAATTGCTGTGAGTACTTCAGGCAATTTTTTAGCTTTTTTGGGTAATTCAACCAGTTCAGCCGGGTTAGCATCTGCCAACTTTTCAACCACTACAAATTCATGAAAACTTCGAATACTGGAGATGTTTCTGGCTATGGTACTCATGGAAAGGTCCATGGATAACAGTTCCATTAGAAAATTTTCGATATGTGTAACTGTGATTCCACCCAGGTTATTGATTTGCAAATCTCTTGAAACAAATCTAAGATATCGATCCAAATCATTCTTATAGGAGAGGACTGAATTTTTTGCCAATCCTTTTTCTACCTTTACGAACCTAAGATACTGTTTTAATGCAGATTCAAAATCTGACATATAGATTTATTCATTCTCTTCTTCAGAATCTACATTAGATTCTGGCTTATTTTTTCCCTGGCCTTCATTTTTTACATCTTCGGGATATTCAATTCTGCTATGATATACCCCTTTTAAAATCCGCATAAATGACTCTTTGATAATCTGAATTTGCTGAAAAGTTAATGGGCAATTACTCAATTGGCCGTCTGCAACATTATTATCAATAATCCGATTAATTTGATTTTCAAGTTTACTGTAAGTTGTATCTTTCATCGACCGACAAGAGGCCTCTACACCATCCGCCAGCATTAATATTCCTTGTTCTTTAGTGTATGGTATAGGGCCATCATATCTAAAATCTTCTTCCTGCACATTATCGGTATCTTCCATCGCTTTTCCATGAAAATATCGAATCAAAGACGTGCCATGATGAGTAGATATAAAATCGATAATAACCTGAGGTAAAGAGTATTCATGGGCTATTTTAACGCCTTCACTGACATGTGCTTTGATAACCAATGCACTCATTCGGGGCTTTAATTTATCATGCTCATTCCGTTTAACCTGATTTTCAATGAAGTATTCAGGTTTAACCATTTTCCCAATATCGTGATACATCGCTCCTACACGGCATAAAAGGGCATTCGCACCAATATCTGATGCGGCTGATTCAGCAAGATTAGCTACTTGAAGGCTATGATGAAACGACCCCGGCGCTTTACTCATCAATTCCTTCATCAGAGGTAGATTCGTATCGGACAGTTCAAGCAGAGTGAAATCAGTAGTTAATTTAAACAGCTTCTCAAAGAGTAATATCAATGGGTAAGTAAAAAGTATGAAAACTGAATTTACGGCTACAAAAAACATATCATTCATGAAATTATCCAATCCGGAAAATCTTGAAATGGCGAATCCAAAAATGACTAAACCGTAGGTAATAAATACAATACCGGGAGTTATGAAGAAGAACTGAGATCTTTTTTTAATATCCCGTACTGAAAAAACACCTAAGCTACAGGCAGCTGTTGTTGCTACCATATATTCAAAACTATGATCATGAATCATTCCTGTGATAATCGCAAGTGTGATCGTTGCCATCAAACCGACTCTTGAATCAAAAATGATTGTAAGTATGATTGGAGCTATCGCTACAGGAATGATATAACTTCGGACACTTTCTAATGGATATATCAGGGCACTTGCAATTATAACTAGGCCAAGAACCAGAAAAACCAGTAGAAACATAGATGGGCGTTCGAAGATTCTCTTTCTATAGAGATAGAGATAGAAGAAGAACATTAATGTTGCAATCACAATCACAATGGTTTCTCCTAAAAAGCGAACCCATCGCTCCATTTCTGTTGCAGTAAGTGAACGGGCATCAGCCAAACTTTGCAGTCTGATATCAATATCCGGTGTGACAATATCACCTCTTCTGATAATGATTTCTCCTTGATCTACGGCTCCTCTAGTTAATGATATATTACTTAAATTCTCTTGAAGCACTGACTCAGTATCAGTCTCACTAAAGATTAAATTGGGTTCAATTACCTGGTTAAATATTTGCAGAGCCGTATTAGCAATATCAGGTATGAATACTCTGTTTAATTGCAGTTGAGCATAATCAAATGCCTCTTCTAAATCTCTGACATTTATCAGGCGTGTTGTTCTTTCGGTTAGCTCGCGTAAATTTCGAATTGTAATTTCATTCTGATCAATGCTGTTTTTGGATTGGTTTAAAATTCCATCTGATATTAATTGGCTCGTGATCACTTCTAACTGAGTTCTAATCTGAAAAATTACAAAACGCCTCTCCGGTTGATTGTTTAATTGATTCGTAAAGTAATTTTCAAGTATTAGGTCCCAGGATTCATCCTCAAGTTCAACGTCGGCAATACTTCTGTCTTGCAAATATCGAAGACTATCATTGGGCGCGGATACGCCATTGCCTGTTTTTGATTGTTGCCACTGTAAATAGCTATCCAGAACGGGTTGAATATCTCTGAAAACAGAATCAAGTCGTGCTTCAATTAATATAGATTCATTATTATCTCTGTGAAAAATAGGCGCAGTTTGTCTCCTTATCACATCTCTCTGGTCATCTAACTCTGCATCCGCTTTTTTAATGGCAAATGTAAATGGGGCTGTCAGATCATCAGCTCTCCAAGGTTCTCCTACAATATAACTTTCAACTTGGTTGAAAGTTGATTGGGGTAAAGTGAAGAGCACGAGTGATAGAAATATTAATAATATTGTAGCTCTCAGATAATTTCTTTTATCCTCAAGCCTTGACAATCGGTTATTTTTATTCTTATTCAAACCAATAGCAGGTATAGTTTCCTTCTTTTTTTTAGGCCCCAAACCAATTTTGTTAAGGATACTCATAGTGGGAATTTATTAATTAAAACAGGTGATTAAACAGAATTCAAAATCTTCGGTATAGAAATTCATATCTAATAGATAGTGACCAAAGTTTGAGATATCGGTTATCTTTTATTGATTTATTGCACAATCAAATATACTCTTAATTATGACATCATTCATGCAAGTCAGATAAATTGGTAAAGATGGGTATTAATTGATATCCAGTAAATCTTTCAAATCATTTTCATTTAATATAGTGATATCGAGCTGGATAGCTTTATCATATTTACTGCCGGGTGACTCACCGGCAACAACATAATCCGTATTCTTACTGACTGATGATGCGGTAGATCCGCCGTGTGATTCAATGAGTTCTTTCACTTGGTTACGTGAAAAATTAGGCAGAGTACCGGTGATTACAATTTTTTTTCCACTTAATTTTTCAGATACAGTCTTATTTTCTTCAGATTTAAAAACAACACCATTCTCTTTTAAGCGTTGGATAAGTGCCAAATTTTTATCAATCCGGAAGAATTTATGCACTGATTCTGCAATTTTGGGTCCAATTGCATCAATATCAGTCATTGTTTCAATTCCGGATTCTGTTATGGCTTCTATTGAATTAAAATGATTAGCTAAATCTTTAGCGACTGTTTTACCGACAAATCGGATGCCAAGTCCATATATAATTCGATGAAGTGTCTGATTTTTACTTTTTTCAATGGAATCCAGTAAATTCTGTGCACTTTTATCGCCCATTCTCTCTAATGGCAAAAGATGTTCTTTTTTTAACTCATACAAATCCACGTATGTTTTTATCAACTTTTCAGAAAGAAGTTGTTCAACGATCGCTACACCGAGTCCATCGATATCCATCGCATCCCTTGAAGCAAAATGGGCAATTCTTTCGAGCACTTGTGGTGGGCATTCAGGATTGATGCACCTCCAATCTACTTCGTCTGTAAATTTAACAAGTTTCTCATCACATGCCGGACATTTTTCCGGCATATGAAATGGCTCAGCCCTGCCGTTTCTATCCGCATCTACTACAGAGATCACCTGAGGAATAATTTCACCGGCTTTTTCAACTGTTACTGTATCGCCGGGTCGTATATCTTTCCTTTTAATCTCATCTTCGTTATGCAGAGATGCCCTCTTAACCGTTGTACCGGCCAGTTGAACAGGCTTGAGTTCAGCAACCGGTGTTATTTTACCCAATCTTCCTACCTGAAGCGTAATGGACTCTAACAAGGTTGTTGCCTGTGCTGCCTGAAATTTATAAGCAATGGCCCATCTGGGAAATTTAGAAGTGAATCCGAGTTCTTCGTGGAATTTTGTCTCATTAACTTTAATCACCACACCATCGGTTTCATAGGGTAATTGATGCCTTACTTCATCCCATCGATGGATAACCTCAAAAAGTTCGTCCGGATTCTTGCAAACTTCAAAGTGTTCACAAACAGGAATCTTATATTTTTTTAACCGGTTTAGCTTTTCCTCATGAGTAAGGTCGGATATATTATTTTCGGGAATTAAATCAAACCCAAAAAATTTAATGGGTCTTCTGGACACCTCTCTAGGGTCTTGCATTTTAAGAGACCCGGCTGTCGAATTACGTGGATTTGCAAATGGGGGAAGATCCCGAAGTTCGCGACTCTCGTTTAATCGGAGAAAAGCTTCTTTCTCCATATAAGCTTCACCTCTGATTTCGATCGTATCATTGGAATCTATTTGAAGGGGTATGTCACGAATTGTCTTTATATTCGCGGTAATATCATCACCGGTTTGACCATCACCTCTAGTTGCTCCTAAGATCAAACTTCCCTTTTCATACCTCAATCGGATGGAGGCACCGTCAAATTTCAATTCAGCTGCATAAGTAAAATCATTATGTCCGAGAATATCCCGTACCCTTCGATCAAAATCATTCAGATCCTTTTCATTATACGTATTATCCAGACTTAACATCGGCACAGGATGCTTAACATCGGGAAAAGAGCCGGTAGGTTCACCTCCAACTCTTTGTGTTGGGGAGTCTTTGGTAGCCAGATCAAATTTTTTTTCCAGATCGTTTAACTCATTCAGTGATTCATCAAATTCCCGATCACTAATGAAAGGTTCACTATCTACATAATAAGCTCTATTTGCTTGATGAAGTAGGTCGCGTAACTCCTCCACTCTTTTTACTGCGGCAGCTCTATCCATAACATCGCTATTCGGATTTAGAATGTAGGTCTAAGCATCACACTGTCCGGTGGAGCAACATCTTCAGGAAGTTGAAAGGGTTGACTTGATACCCATTTTGGATCAGTAGAGAAATAGTCCCGGGTCAGTTCGATGTAATTTTCCTGTGAGTTAAAATTTGTTTCCAGTATATCATCTATTGCATGACCATTTTTAAAAATCAGCATATCTTCATATTGACCACGAATTCGTACGGTATCACGAAAGTCAAAATTCATGGCTATTCCTTGTTCTATCCAGTATGGATCCATTCGGGGTTTAATATCACTCCAAATCCGAACCGGTTCTAATCTTTCATTTGCGGCATAAACAGTAATGTATAGTATCTCATCTAACTCATTTACCTGGGGAGATGTTGTAACATTCATTTCCTCAGACTCATCTAAGTTCAACAAACTATCTCCCGTATTCGGTGTAGTAGGAGTGATAACGGATGTTTCAGGTTCATTTATTGATGTGTCGCTAAAATTGAAGAGATCATTTGCGTAAATAAAATATCCTATCACAAAAATTACCACAATCAATATTAAAGTCACAAAAAGCCAAATAGGTGTTGTTTTTTTTGTCTCTGTGAATTTGAGCCCCATATCTGCCCAATCTACATTTTTTGAATGTGTTGAAGGTGTTGAAGGTGTTGTTTTTTTTGTCTCTGTGAATTTGAGCCCCATATCTGCCCAATCTACATTTTTTGAAGGTGTTGAAGGTGTTGAAGGTGTTGAAGGTGTTGACGGTGTTGAAGGTGTTGAAGGTGATGCGGGTGTTTTAATTTTTTTTGGGTTTTTTGGCTTGGACTCCTCAGTTTTTGTGGATAAATCGGGTTTAGGGTTATCCTTGCTCGACTCATCAGCGGGTGTAGAATCAGGTTCATTTTGATTTTGATCATCATCAACTTCATCTGATGTTTCCAGGTCATCAAATGCGAATTTTTTAAAAGAGGATGATTCCCGGCCCGACTCATAATGGTTCCAAAGGAGTTGGTTGTAATTTCCTGTCTCCTGTTGATTAAGACCATTGATCATTACTTCATTATCGATCTTAAGAGCGCGTCCATAACTCCTTATAAAGCTTCTTACGTAGGTTTTTCCATGCTCTGAATCTTCAAAAATGGTACCATTTTCAATCTTCTCCAACGTTGCTATCGGAATCTTAATAGTTGCCTGAATATCTTGAAGTGTGAGCCCCTGTGAATTACGTATTTTTGCAAGATCTTTTCCGATTGAAGGCATAATCGACGACTTTTTATCAGTTATTTAATGCGTGTTTATGGAATGATTTTGTACTGCGTCAGCAATAATCTGTACACAATAGAAGAGTACATGAATTGAGCTTCTGAATATAGTAAGTAAATGATGTCAAAAATGTAAGAGTTTATATTTTTTTTGATCATACATGCATGATAACAATCAAAAAGTTTACAAAATCGATCAGTGAGATCATATTTCCGGTTTGTTGCGTATGCTGCGGTGTATCAACAAATCAAGATGGCAGATTAATTTGCAGCTGGTGTGAAAAAGATAGATTTGAGATCGTTTCAGAAGAAGATGATGAATTACAACCTGAAACCGTTTCAGGGTTATATTCGATGTGGTATTTTGATAAAGGCGGATATCTTCAGCAACTTCTTCACAATTTAAAATATAACCATCTGCAAATAGCAGGTGTAGAATTAGGATCTATTTTGGCAAGGCATCTCTTGCATCGCACAAATTTAAACAATTTTGAGCTTAAGAAACCGATTCTGGTACCGGTGCCATTGCATAAGTCGAAACGAAGAAAACGGGGTTATAATCAAGCTCGCTCACTTGCAGAGGGAGTCTCTAAGATTACTAAATGGGATCTGGTTGATGAAAGGGCTATTATTCGAGTGCGTAAGACCAAAACTCAAACGGGTCTCAATAGTGAAGAAAGAGCAAAAAATGTTAAAAATGTATTTTCAATTGTTAGACCGGATGAATTACAAAATTATCAACCAATCATTGTAGATGATGTATTTACAACAGGAGCTACTGCATATGAGTTAGCAGGTCAGATTTATCATGCTACATCTGACAGAGTACTGATTATTACCGTTGCCAAGGCATGATGGCACATTAAAAATTTCTGTTGAAATCAAGCCTCACTCATACATCATACTGTCATTTTACAGTTAATGAGGCTATCTTTAATTCTTATGTCAAACAGGCAATCACACAGAGTTCAGATACTTGAAACACCCTATTCAACCGTTACTTCCGGCGGCCACTGGTTCCATGCAACCCGGAAATCAGTAAATGAATATGTACCGGGGTTACTAAAGAAGATGAGTTTTGAGGATTTAATTTCTAAATCGGTCGTTTGGATTGACAGTGCAGATTCGCTGTCTTTGATTTTGTACTTTATGTTTGCTTACATAGTTGATGTTTGGATTGCAGCACCGGTAGCAATCGTATTTCATTATATTTGGTATCAACATAAAAGTGCGTTTGTCAATATCGTATTCACACCGGTTCTTTCGTTATTCAACAAAGATTTTTTTCAATTATTATTGGCCGCGGTAATTTTGAGTTTTATGGGTATATCAGGTATGGTCGCTGCTGTTGTTATAGGAATGATCTATTTTTTACTATTTAAAACCGGACTTTTGCGACGTTTATGGGATTGGTTGGAAGTGAAAAAGGATATTAAAGGTTTGCCACTGAATGACCGAGTTCTGAAAATGGTTCTGATTCGGTATTCACTTTATGAAAATATGCCACCTAAGGAAATCGGAAAAATGGATCAGCAGGTTCAAAAAGCGATTCTAGAGCGTGATAAAAAGAAGACATAACAATTAATCCTGAATAGAACCGGAACTTTGAATCAGATGATATGTAGTCTGAGAGAATGTAACAGAATGAATTGAAGAAATTATGAGTGAAAAAGTAAGAAATATGTTTGCGGATATTGCTGATGACTATGATCGCATCAACAGTATACTCTCTTTTGGAATTCACAATGCCTGGAGAAAAAAAACGGTTCTTGAAAGTGAAGCAAAACCGGGCGACAGAGTACTTGACTGTGCTACCGGTACCGGAGATCTTGCTCTTGAGTTTAAAAGAACCGTGGGCCATGAAGGGTATGTACTTGGAACTGATTTTTGCAAGGAGATGATTGAGCATGCACCGGGAAAAGCTGAGAGTAAGCAGTTAGTTGTTGAGTTTGAAGTTGCTGATGCAATGGATCTGCCTTATGATGATAACCGTTTTGATGTAGCCAGTATCGCATTTGGAATTCGTAATGTTGACGACCCTATTACCTGCCTGAAGGAGATGGCAAGAGTTGTGAAACCCGGTGGAAGAGTGGTTGTCCTGGAATTTGGACAGCCAAAAGGTATTCTGAAAATGCCATATGAATTATATAGCAGACATGTAATGCCGGCTATCGGAGGCTGGATAAGTGGTAATCGTGACGCATATAAATATTTACCGGAAACAAGTGCAAAATTTCCGGCAGGAGATAAATTTATTGAACTGATGAAAAAATCAAATGCTTTCAGTAAGAGCAGAGCGGTTGAACTTACAGGTGGAATTGCATTTGTTTATATAGGCACCGTTAAAGAGATTTAAGTATATTAAAAGATTGATTGCCAAGTTTTTAGAGTGGTATTGGATATATTCTCAAACAAGAGAGAGTCAATTTATACTCTACAAATTTGTGAATTTGAATTATTTAAATTTATAAGAAAAAGATTCAGTTAATTATGAAAATTGCAGAGATAAAAAACTTTCTACCTCATCGATTTCCGTTTCTCTTAGTCGATAGAATATTAGAGCTGGAAGAGGAGAGAATTGTAACCTTAAAAAATGTGACTGTTAATGAGGAGTTTTTTAATGGTCATTTTCCGGAAGCTCCGATTATGCCGGCAGTGTTGCAAGTGGAAGCATTGGCTCAAAGTGGCTGTATCATGCTAATGAACAGTAAAGCGGGTGATCCGAAAGAGAACTTAATCGTTTTTACAGGTATTAGAAACGCAAAGTTCAGACAACAAGTCGTTCCCGGTGACCAATTGATCATGGAAGTGGAACTAGTGAACCTGCGCCGCAATTTTGCAACGATGGCAGGTAAAGCAAAGGTAGATGGAAAAGTGGTTTGTGAACTGGAAGCCTCTTGTGCAATTGTATCCAAGGATCAAGTATGAGTACTCAGGGAAGAAAGAGCAGGTCAGATAAAGTCACCACACAAACGGTTGTAAACATGAAACGGAGTGGAGAGAAAATAAGCATGTTAACTGCTTATGACTATACCATGGCAGCCATTGTGGATTCAGCAGGAATAGATGTGATTTTGGTTGGTGATTCCGCGAGTAATGTGATGGCAGGATATGATACAACAGTTCCGATGACATTGGAGCATATGATTTATCACACTTCATGTGTAGTAAGAGGTGTTGAACGCGCATTGGTTATAGCGGATCTCCCGTTTATGAGTTATCAAGTTACGATTAAAGAAGCATTGATTAGTGCCGGACGAATGATGAAAGAGGCCGGCGCCCATGCCATTAAAGTTGAAGGTGGAAAATACGTAGCCGAAACCGTAAAAAGAATTGTTGGAGCAGGAATACCGGTGATGGGGCATCTGGGTCTCACCCCTCAAAGTATTTATAAATTTGGCACATATAAAGTACGTGCTAAAGATGAGCTAGAAGCAGATGAGCTAATCGAAGACGCAAAATTGTTGGAAGAAGCCGGTGTATTTTCTATCGTTTTAGAAAAAATTCCTTCATCATTGGCAAAAAAAGTAACTGAGTCAGTATCTGTACCAACCATAGGCATAGGAGCCGGCCCGCATTGCGACGGTCAAGTACTTGTACTGCACGACATGCTGGGATTGAATAAGGATTTCTCACCAAGATTCCTCCGACGATATGCAGATCTACACTCCAGCATGACAAATGCCGTCACCAATTACATAAAGGATGTAAAAATGGGTGACTTCCCTAATGAAAGTGAGCAATATTGATGATAATGGATAACTCTATACATCATAAACATAGAAGCCTTTACATATAGATTTACAAATAGTTAAATAGTAGAAGTAGATGACAAAATACAAAAGGCCACTCATTTTAGTGTGTAACGATGATGGTATTTTTTCGAATGGTATAAAGGCCTTGGCAGAAGTAGCAGACGAATTTGGTGATGTAGAGATCGTTGCTCCGGATCGCCAGCAGAGTGCAGTGGGTCATGCCATTACCATTCAAACACCGCTGCGTGCCCGATCATTTAGAATTGATGACAGGTTCAATGGACAAGCCGTCTCAGGAACTCCTGCTGACTCCATAAAATTAGCACATAATCAACTCTTAAATCGAAAGCCGGATCTGGTTGTCAGTGGAATAAATCACGGTAGTAATGCCGGGATTAATATTCTCTACTCCGGAACAGTTAGTGCTGCAACAGAAGGTACAATTTTGGGGTATCCATCCATCGCATTCTCATGTACAGATTTTGATGAAAAAGCAGATCTTTCAGGTTGTAAAGATGCGGCCAGGAAGGTGATCGGTTATGTATTAAATCATGGTTTACCCAAAGGGGTGACGCTGAACCTGAATGCACCGGCCGGTGAACTGAAAGGTATAAAATGGGTAAGGCAAGCCAATAGCCGGTATGTGGAGGAATTTGAGGGAAGGATTGATCCCAATAACCGTTCTTACTATTGGATGACCGGGAAGTTTCAAATGCTGGATGAAGATGAGGATAATGACATCTCAGCAATCGAGAGGGGTTTTGCCTCATTAACACCTATTCAATATGATCTAACCGCCTATTCACTTTTGAATGATTTGAAGGAGATAGATTTATAGATCATTCTTCTTTAAGTTCATAATTAGATCCAGCCAAAAGGCATCAACTTTTGGCTTTCTCTCTTTACTCACCTGAATATAAATCTGTTCCAAATGACTTAAATCCAGTGTTTTTAAATGAATTCCCCATTTTGCACTTTCAACGGTTACAAATGCATCATTTAATCCTTCATTCTGGTAAATAATTTGATTCTGGACTTTATAAAAGGCATTTAACGGGCTTTTTGTGCCTTTGCCCACAGCTGCACTGTAAGAAAAATATTGAATGCCCTCGATATCAGGCGTTTCGGGATTAAAGACCTGATTCACATAATCTCTTGTTAACTGCTTTACTGCTGCAACGGAATCACTTTTTTGAGATGGATAGATATTTTCACCAACCCAGTCTGCCAATTCTCCAAGTTTATCTCGCATGGCTTCAGGCGCAGTAAGAACGGTTTCTGCCAGACTGGTTCCATGATGTGGTGATGCGATAGATGTCAATGAAGCAATTTCAGAATCAATATTCAGATGTGTGATTGCATATCGTATATCCAGTCCAGCCATACTGTGGGCAACTACATTGAACTTAGTATACCCATACTTTTTTTTCAATTTTTTTATGACATCAATCCACTGATTTGCACGTATATCAATCGTTGCATAAGGTACAATATTGGGTGCAAATGAGTGAATGCCATGCTCTCTCAAATGCATACAAGATTTGTGCATTGGGGAAGCGCTGATTAACATTGAAAATCCACCATAACCGTGACAAAGAAGTACCGGATATTTAAGCTGGATTATATCGGGCTGAGGAAACTCGGACAATTCAAACTTTTTGAGGTATGATTTGGGGTCTGTCCAATTCATTGTCAGATAAACTTAGAATTAATGTTATTCAATAAAGAGTGACCGGTGCACTTGATCATTGACCAAAATATGAATTCGAAGATTCTGTTCCGGAAATTGAACTTGAGCAACAGTAATAGCTTCAAATGGCCATAAATTTTGATGAAGTGCGTAGTGAAAGGACGTTTTTGAAAATGATTCCGGAGTCTCTATTTGATAGATCCGTCGAGAAAATAGTGAATCGATCTCAACAGTTCTTACACTTACGTGATTGTTAGTTAATTGGTGTTGCTCAATAGTTAACGTGATTAAAGAGTCGAGTTGAGTAACGGAGCGTAAATACTTTTTTGTCGGTGTCTCTGTATTCAGAAAAAAAATAAAGGCAGCAATACATGATAAAAAGAGAAGCCAAACCAGAAATTTCTTTTTTTTATACTCCATTCGATCAAATTTGATAATTGTTTAGAATTAGAGTGTTGTACAAATACAAATCGGCTTGTACCTTCAATTGTAGATTTCTTGATATTACAATGTACAGAATATTCCATTTTATTATCCAAGCCAAACATAAAAATCTAAAATTAATTAACTCCGGATGTCTGAATTTATAATTCTGCGGATCAATCAAAAAAGATGAAATACAAATTCAAAAAAGTATCCGACAGAAGTGATATTGATCTATTTCATCAATTGCCTTTTGTAATTTATAGAGACTATCCAAATTGGGTTCCTCCATTTCGATTTGATATTGAAAACATCTTTGATCCGAAGAAAAACTCTTTTTTTGAGGTGGGTGAGTGTGAACGTTATCTGATGTTTGATAAAGATAAACCGGTGGCTCGGTTTGCAGTTATGAATCATTCTGTGAAAGACTCTGTATTTGAACCGAAAATGGGGGGTATGGGTTTTTTGGAGCTGATAAACGATCAACAAGTGGCAGATGAAGTGATCGATTTTGTAAAAAAATGGCACCATAAGAGAGGTTATAAAGCCTTTCGCGGTCCCATAAATTTTGCTGAAAACGACAATTTTTGGGGATTATTGATAAAAAACTATGATGAACCTCCCATTTATGGAATGTATTATCATGCCCCATATTATAGAGAACTGCTCGAGAAGACCGGAGCTCAAAAATTGGATGACCACTGGAGCTACAAACGTGAATTTGATATGCCGATTCCGGAGCGGTTGATTCGAATTACGGATCGTATTGAGAGTCGGCCGGACGTTACTCTGCGACCTATAGATATGAAAAATTTAGAAAAAGATGGGGAAGCCATTCGTCAGATTTATAATCGTGCATGGAGTGACCAGGATATTTCTGAGCGTGAAAGAGAGTTTACAGAACTGACACAAGAAACTATCCGGGAGATGATTTCGCAGCTTAAAAGAATTATGATTCCGGAATCTGTACTCATTGCATTTGTGAATGATGAACCGGCATCATTTGTAGTCTGTATTCCTGACCTGAATGAGATATCTGCAGAAACCGGGGGAAAACTAAACTGGTGGCATATCCTGAAAATGCTGCGATTCAGAAAAAGAGTAAAACACCTCCGAACTACGGTTTATGGGACACTGCCAAAATATCGAAAGTTGGGCCTTGAAGCACTTACGTTTGTAAGAGGGATACAAATGACTCGGGATGCTGCCCCAACTCTTGAATATCTGGAAGGTGCATGGGTGAGTGAAAAAAATTGGTTGATGCAGAGGAGCCTGGAGGCATTAGGTTGTTATCATCATAAAACTCATCGAACATACCGCTGGGATATTGAGGATCATTCAAATGAATAAGTAGCCAACGAAGAATCCACTACATGCGGAGTTCAAATGTTTTTCCTTTTCCTCTGTTTAGCAAATATCATTAATCGGTACTTGATATCGCGAATGGATTCAAATATAGAAATGCGATCATCAATACAAAAATGCTATTTCTGATCACCATTTTCCAACCCATTTCACTACCCAAAAGAGAACCAATGAATGAAGAACTATCCAGATCACCAAAACATCCACAGTCCATTTCAATGCCTGTACTCAGACCCCAAATGGCAAATATCAAAAAGCTCAGATAGATTAGGCTGTTCACTGGGAGAATGACTTTATCAAAAATTTTGAAGATGAGAAGAGATCCGGCTGCAATTTCAACATAAGGCAGGGTATCAATAATCATTGATTTGATCCCGATAGATAACCAAGGGATATAAGCTACTGATTCAAATAGAGTGGTATTATCCTGCATCTTAAGCACTCCTGCAAAAATAAGCAGTCCACCCAATATGAATCGGAATATATATTGAATGACGACGATAATGTGCTCTTTTTTCATGATACTAATTTACGAATTTTGAGGAAAAATATTGTAAAGAGTAAGATTTGGAATGAAATTTTGTTTTCAGCGGGATAGAGTGATATGTGTCTGTTATTTAGATTTACATTCGTTATCTTAGCACTGTACTAAAATTTTATTGAATTGCAGTTTAGCAAATGATAGACAAACCCCATGACTATTGTGGTATATTCGGAGTTTATGGCCATCCGGATGCCGCACTTCTTTCCTATTATGGTCTACATGCCCTGCAACACAGGGGGCAGGAATCTGCCGGAATTGTAACGACCTATTTTGATAAAAAAAAGAACCGCCACATTATGCCTATGCATAAAGATTTTGGTTTGGTTTTGAGTGTTTTTGACGACTCAAAAATTTTCAAAAGAGAGTTGAAAGGACATCTGGCAATCGGACACAACCGCTATTCTACATCAGGTTCTTCCAGGAATCCCGCAAATATTCAGCCTTTTAGAGTGCACTATCGTCATGGTAATTTGGCGATTGGACACAATGGTAATTTGTCCAATGCACGGGTATTACGCGATCGATTCAGGGATGAAGGCGTTCTGTTTCAGAGTACCTCTGATACTGAGCTGATATTGCATTTAATATCACACAGCAGAAAAGAGAAACAGATCGATCAGGTTTTAGAGGCCCTCCATCAAATAGAGGGGGCATATTGTCTTGTGATTCTCACAGACGATAAATTAATTGCGGTTCGTGATCCTAACGGTTTCCGTCCTTTAGCGCTTGGGATTAAAGATGGGGCGTTTATTGTGGCAAGTGAAACTTGTGCTTTTGATATCATTGATGCAGAGTATATCAGAGATATTGAGCCGGGTGAAGTTTTGATTATTGACAGGAATGGTGATGAAAGTGAGCCTCTAAAGTCATACTATTTGGACCCTAAAAAAGGTACAACAACAAGTCAATGCATATTTGAATATGTCTATTTTTCACGGCCTGACAGCCGTATTTTTGGTGAAAATGTAGATAAAATTCGACGAAATCTGGGTAAACAGCTTGCAAAGGAACATCCCTTAAATGAGGTCATAAAATATCCGGACAAGGATAAAAGGCCTATTGTTATTTCTGTGCCGGATTCGAGTAATACAGCCGCTATCGGTTATGCTCATGAGAGTAATAAAGCCGGTTTTGATTGCAAATATGATATCGGGCTCATTCGAAATCATTATGTGGGCCGGACATTTATTTCACCCGGACAAAAATCCCGTGAACAGAAAGTACGGACAAAATTTAATACGGTTCGTGGTGTATTGGAAGGCCGTTCAGTTATCATCGTTGATGACTCGATTGTAAGAGGAACAACATCCAGATATCTGGTTGAGATGATTCGGGAGGCAAATCCAAAGGAGATTCATTTCCTGGTAAGTTCACCACCCATCACACATCCATGCTTCTATGGGATGGATTTCCCCAGCACGGAAGAGCTGATTGCAAATAAATTTAATGGGGATGTATCTGCCATTGCAAAAGAGATTGGTGTTGACAGTGTGCGCTATTTATCACCTAACGGTTTAGTTAGTGCAGTGAAAGAATCAAATGAATCTCACCACTCCTACTGTACGGCTTGTTTTACAGGGGATTATCCTGTTCCTGTAAATTTTGGTGTGGAAAAAGAAGAAAATGAGATTGTTTAATGGAGTTTCAAACTGCACGGTTTATAACATCTGCACCCTCTTTAGACGATTGTCCGCAAGAGAGTTTGCGACCA